>Ga0256827_10000542_pt1 | contig 23475 bp, 20 predicted proteins | sample CV84metaG_FD_185977 | JGI IMG/M metagenome (GOLD analysis project Ga0256827, IMG submission 185977) | Hydrothermal vent microbial communities from East Pacific Rise, Pacific Ocean - CV84 | ecosystem: Environmental > Aquatic > Marine > Hydrothermal vents | place: Pacific Ocean: East Pacific Rise...
TTACAGCTGTTCCTGTACAATCTGCTGTGTTATAGAGGGTTGCATTAACATCAGCGACTCCCTCTTCTCCTGCATCTTGGATTCCATCTTCATTATCATCTTTCCATACTTTGTCACCTAGGGTGTAACGTGCTGGGTAGATTCCCATATCCTCTTGGGCATCATCTGCTGTGAGGTTAATGTTTTGAATCTTTCCGTTGGCATCAGCATCTGAGTTGGTTGCATCATCTGCTCCTGTGGTTGGAGAGATGCTGTACTCTGCTGGCAACTCGGTAAATGCTACACAGTAGGTATCAGCCAATAGGTTGGTAAAGCTATACGCTCCGTTTGCATCAGTCTTAACACTACTGACGGCTGTTCCTGTACAGTCGGCTGTCTTATAGAGGGTTACATTTACATCAGCAACACCATTTTCTCCTGCATCTTGGATTCCATCTTCATTATCATCTTTCCATACTTTGTCACCTAGGGTGTAACGTGCTGGGTAGATTCCCATATCCTCTTGGGCATCATCTGCTGTGAGGTTAATGTTTTGAATCTGTCCGTTGGCATCAGCATCTGAATTGGTTGCATCATCGGCTCCTGTGGTTGGAGAGATGCTGTACTCTGCTGGCAACTCTGTAAATGCCACACAGTAAGTATCAGCCAATAGGTTGGTAAAGCTATAGGCTCCGTTTGCATCAGTCTTAACACTACTTACGGCTGTTCCTGTACAGTCGGCTGTGTTATAGAGGGTTACATTAACATCAGCAACACCATTTTCTCCTGCATCTTGGATTCCATCTTCATTATCATCTTTCCATACTTTGTCACCTAGGGTGTAGCGTGGTGCTTGATGAATACCCATGTCCCATGATACATCATTTTCTCCTGCATCAAGTAGAGTACTTACGGTTCTATGGGGTGCTGATGTTGGTACATCTGAATCTTTTGTATCATCTCCATTATCTTGTTGCGTAACCACATAATCTGCTGGTAAATCTGAAAACTCAACACAATAGTTCCCTGTATATAGTCCTTCAAATAGATAGTGTCCATTAGCATCTGTAGTAACATTAGCCTCTGCTTGTGTAGCATCACACTCTTTTAAAAGGGTTACAGTTACCCCTTCAACACCACTCTCATTGGTATCTTGAACTCCATCTTCATTTGAATCTTCCCAAACATAATCTCCCAGACTTACAGGTCGATAAAAACAGAAGTCAACAGTCATATCTCCATTATCATCATCTGAATTATCAGCATCATCTGTTCCAGATTTTCCATCACTCCCTGCATTACCCTCTACTGCTTCATTGTCAATAGTTAAGGTAAATTGTCCAGAAGTATAGTTGTTATCTACAGAGGTTGCAATATTCGAGTCATTCTCAATGGTATTATCATTTTCAACTGTCTGCTGACTACATGGTGCATATCCAATTGGAGGTGAGACCAAAATTGAGTATGTTCCCTCATCAAGAGCTGAGAAGTAGTATGTACCATTCACATCGGTAACCTGCATATTAACACCAACCACAGCATCTCCATTGCTGTCAAGTAGTGTCACATTAACATCAGCAATTCCACTCTCTGCATCATCTTGCAGACCATCACCATTAAGGTCTTCCCATACCAATGAACCAATACTTACTTTAGGAGGTGCAAATCCAAAGTCTAATGTGTGGTTATTCTCTCCTGCTCCACCTGTGGTATAGGCAATGGTAGAGTACCCAGCATTTAGCGTTCCATTATCTCCATCACTGTCACGTTGGTCAGCATCGGCATCTTGAATGGTTGGTACTTTAGGTGCAAGTGTAGACAAATCAATTCTTAATTGATACGCTGTCTCTGTTTTTAATGCACCACTTCCACACATATTACTGTTATTTAAACCACCAAAATAGTAGTAACCATCAGCATCTGTTGTGGCCGTACAGATTTCAGTAGCTCCCTCAAAAAGTTTTACATCCACATTAGCAATTCCAGATTCACTAGGGTCTTGAATTCCATTTAAATTCGTATCATCCCATACATAATCTCCTATCTCAATAGGGGCAGGAGAGGAAAGAAGTTCAACATCTCCTAAACCAGCAGCTTTTCCAAAGTTTGCTGCACTGTTACTAGGGTCATAAGATATTAATCTTTTAGGGTCAGATGAAGCATCCAAACTAATTTCACCTGTATCATTTCGCAACCACATGAGACCACTATCATACGTCTCATTCATATCCAATGTACTCATTACCACATCAGGGTATCCAGCAACTTGAAGTAGCCCTCCTAAACTTGTATCAGCATGTCCAGCAGTTCCACCATTACTTGCTCCATTTCCACCTGGTCCATTGTCATACCAGTAGAACTCTTTTCCACCCAATCCTTCATTATTATTAGCATCAGCTGTAGAGGTAACCCCCCCACACTCACCATTACTCTCGAGAGTCCATCCTGTTTGAAGATTACCACACGCACGAATAATATCTCCAAAAGTTCCACCTTTACGTGTATTATCAGTATCAGCACTATCAGGAGAGGAGTTCTCATACCCTGTTCTGTCTCCATTAATATCTCTTAGAGCGATAATCATTGAACCATCATTATCAAAAACAATATCTGAAAGAATTGGTTGAGGATACTCAATATTTTGATCCGACTGCCCCACATTTCCTGGAAGTTTAGCATTAAAGACAATATTTGAATCTATCTGCCATGGCAACCAATTTAAAACAAATTTATGAGAACCAGCACTACTGTTATCAGAAATATCAGCACAACCATCAGGTGCTTTAGCATTACTAATATCACCATTATAGACACATCCTCTTCCGTATGATAAATCATTTAAATCAACAACAGGAGTTAGGTTAAAACTTTTGGTAGTAATATCAAAAAGATAAATATGAGCCGAAAGTTGTGTTGCATCACCCTGTCTAGGTCCACCATAAGTATCATCAGCATTACCTGCATCAACAGTAGACTCAGCCGTACACGTTGCCCCAACATAGAGTACACCATCATTAAATCCTAATCCCATTGGACGGAAATCTATCTCTTCGGTACAAGGGTTAGGAATTGCATAACTACTATTAGTATCGCTAGAGCCATCAGAATTTAAATCAAATATATAGAGCTTTTTCTCTTCTAAATTCACGGTAAAGAGTTGAGACTCATCATCAGAGAGTTCAATATCTCCTAGACCTCTTTTTCCAACTTCAGCATACCCATCACTATCATGATTCCAATCATAACTATCAGCATCTTTTTTAGCATCAGCCGTACCTGTTCTTGGGTTCGTTCCTGCTAATGTTGCAAAGGTTGAAACACTATTAGCATTGTTATGGTCAAGTTTATAGATAGCACTTATCCCAGCTGGTCCCATCCCTGCATGACGTTTAAAATAAGAAGAAAGATAAGAGATATTTCTTTTTTTACTGTAGGCAACCCCATAGACAGAACCCACATCTTTAAATGTTGTAAGAGAGGTATAGGCATCTGCTCCATTGTCGGTATAGTTATACTTTAAGAGAACATCACCATCTCTGTTTGAACCATCATACGCCTCTTTAAGCATCTCCGTTACAAGCACTTTTGGATTGGGTTGCGAATAGTCAGCAGGGTTATTTAGTCCAAAATCATTGGTACTACCATCGGCTACTTTTAACGTCAAAGGTTGGGTCGAACCATCAATCGCTGTTCCTGCCTCCAAATAACTTGGCAAGCCTGTCACCTCAATCCGATAATCTCCTGCTCCTGTGGTTAACGTATAAAACCCACTTGCATCTGTCACTACAGAGTCAACCACCCCATTGTCATCATAGGCTGTCACATTAATGTCGGCAACCCCAACCTCTAAACTCTCTTTTGTTCCATTTGCATTATAGTCTCTAAAAATTGCACCACTTATATCAGCAAATGAGTATGCACTCATTACAACCGAGATAAAGAACAATTTTAAAAAAATATTTTGACTACCTTTTACATCCATTTTTAAACCTTTACTAAATTATTACTCATATAATATCAAATATAAAAGTTTTCTTAGCTTATTTATTTAATTTTTATAATTAATTTACAAGTCATATTGGATTTTATATATAATTTATTTTAAAAGATAATAATATACAACATAGAAAAAATTTCAATGTTAAAAAAGGTTATTTAAAAAAATTATTCTCCAGTTACATCCCACAATAGTTGTGATGAATCCCATAATACAGTATAAGTTTTACGAATATTTCCCTCTTGGGTTTGAGCAATTAAAGAGTAAGAAAAAGGGATGGTTTTTAATTTTAGTTGGTTTTTTCCAATAACAGAAATTTTACGAATTCGGCAAGTACTCTCCCCTATATTAAAAAGTGTTAATGGTGTTTGTTTCATTTCTTGCTCTACAATAGCATAAGCATTTAAACTATTTTCTCGTGCCATTCCAGCCAAAAGAAACTTCCCTTTTTCACTTTTTATAAGTTTTAAACTTAACGCATCTACTCCTTCAACCCTCTGTAGAATCTTTTTAGAGGCAACATCAACATGATAAATTACCCCTCGATTATGGGTATAATCGGTCTCATCTAAACTGCTAATCCACAGTGAGTTGTCATCACAATCATACGTTAAAGCAATAATTCCATAAGGGTTATTAGAACTTGGATGTACCTCATCCAAGTGAAGCCATACTTCTAACTTTCCTGAATTAGAGTGAAGTTTATAGATATTTTTTTGAAACTCAAATGTTTGTTCTTTTACAGAGATATAAGGCATAGGAGTTAAAAACATATTTCCTGTTGGAGTTAGGGCATAGGACGAAAAATAATCAAACTGCTCCCATGTTTTAAGATGTAGTACTTTTGAAAGAGCTTTTCCATGTAAAAAAGCCAATCCTTTATAACGCTGTTGAGACAAATCAATGGCAACAGGTGCTTTTATATGAAGCTTAGTTAAAAAGTTTGGCTGTTTACCACAATGACTCTCTCTATGGAATGAACCAATATTTTGAACTACTTTAGGCTCAACACTACTTTTCTCTTTTAAATTTTTGACATAGAAAAAAAGATTTACCACTAAAAATAAAGAGGATAAAATGGGGATATAACGTTTAAAATTTCTCATTATTTCACCTTAAAGGGTACAAATTTAGGTCCAACAATACAGGGAAACTCTTTAACCACCAACTGACCACTCTCTAACACCGTATCAGCCCAACAATACTCATGCCCTACTCGTGCATCATTTTGAATACGTGGTACATACCATAGCACAATATCCTCTTGTTCAATACTCTCTTGCTGTTCTAAATAACGCTCAACACCATCTTCTGAGAGTTTGCAACAGGATCCCAAAGTCATTAAATCTTCTTCTCCTTCCCCCTCCTTATAGCGTGTTGCAAAAAGAGTTGCATTGTCCCCTCTGCTCTGGTCATGAAACTGTCCACGATTAGGTTCAATATAGTACCCTCTATTTCTATTCTCTATCTTATATAGATATTTGTCGTTATCATACATCTTAGCCTCTTTTTGAAAGTCTGACTGTTCCACTAGCCACTTTTTCCATGAACCATCATATTTCGAAAAGCTCTCAGCTCCTAAATCCATATCTATTCTCATTACAGGTCGGTAGATGGCATTCTCACCACACCCTCTCCCAATGTTTACCCCCACCACACGAAATGAACCATCGCTGTAAAACTCAAAACGATTTTCATAACGATAGTTACACGCCATTGGCCATTTGGGATTACGATAATCTTGCACAATGTAAAAACCTATCTTTTTACCCTCTTTAATCAAAGGTCGTATCTGTGGAATATTAAATGCTAAGACCACAGAGGTAGAGAACATCGGACAGCCCATCGCATCGTTATAGCCAAAGTAGAAAGCATCTCCACTATCTTTAACATACTCAACTCTTCGTCCAGCCACATAGCTCTCTGAACCATCTAAAGTACTTGCCCCCTCTTTGGCTCGGTATGCCACGTGCCAATCTACAATTTTGGCTGACTTAATTACAGGCTTATTCTTAAAGGTCGCATCGACTATCTCTAATCCATCAGAACCCGTTATTCGGTAAGCAAGTTTCCACCCATCCTCTTCATGCATGGTATCTTTTTGACAATAGTTCTCCATTACTTCTCTATTTTGAAACGAGCGTTCACTAATACACGAAGGGGTTGCCGTCTTCCCCAACCCTGCCCACTTAGCAGCTGCCAATTTTAACTCGGTTAAATCCACAATCGCCCAGAGTGCCTCCTCTTTGTCATGGTAAGAGAAAGTAGGTGCAACACAGAGGTGTTCTTTGTTTTCACAGGGAGAGTCATTGAGTGAGCCTCGTACATTTGCCATACTCATCTCTTTAATGCTTGGCTCTTCCCCCAACTCAGCTTTAATTTCTGGTGCATTTAAGGCTATTGCTTGGGCTATTTTACGCAGACGTTGACTCACATCAGGTTGCATCTTTTTAAACCGTTTTAACTCTAAGAGTTGTTGACTCTTTAGCTCTACAATCGCTCTTGTGGTGGTATTGGTTACAAAATTATATTTGACAGCTTCATAACAAGAATTTGTATTACAAATAGCTTTGCTTTTAGCATTTAGCACCGAGACAATGGCTGGGCGAATGGTCATCATATCGTTATGTTCCATCTCCCCCTTACTATTAATTATATCAGCTAAAAATTGCTTACTTTTCAAAAGTATCTGTTGTACTTTTTGACCATTTTCATCAAGTTCACTCTTTGCCAATGGTAAAAAAGTGTGGGTAATATTAATGACATGGGCAACATCGATTAAATAAGCTTTTATCTCTGGAAGCTCTTTAAAATTTTTGGCTCCTTTATGAGGAAGTACTATTCGCTCATTCTCAACAGCATAGTTCGCCTTATCCCCTATAACCCAATAGAGTCCAATGGCTAAAAAGCCCAACACTAAAATAGCAATACTTATCTTTGTCTCTCTACTCATTCCTATCCATTCATCTCAAAATAATATGGTGCTTGAAGTTCAATATAGACCAACCCACCAATAACTAAAAATAGTATAGTCCCTAAATACTTAAGTTGTGTTAGAGAGTATTGTTTTAACGGAAAAAGATTAAACAAAAAGGAGAAAAAGAAAACACTCATAAAGAGGTGCTGTACCCTATACCCATAAAATCTATCAAAAAGGGTGGCAAAAAGAGCTATAGAGAAAACAAAAAGAAGTTGTTCCCTCCACTTGGTTGGGGTAACAGCTGGGTCGGTCAACATAAAATAGATAAACAACATAAACGTAACAGAGTAGAATCGGTGGGTTATCATCTCAAAAAAGATAAAAGGGTCATAGAGAACAATTAAGAGATACTGTAATAAAAGATAAAAAAATACAAAAGCGATAGGAATTAGCCAACGTTGAACACGTACTAAAATACTTAATGCTAAGACAAAAACCACCATTGTAAAAATGGGCTCATCACCTAATGCTCCACTGATTAGATGGGCATCATTATAAAAAAGAGCCAGTGTTATAATCAGTGCAAAGTTAGAAGGATTGAAAAAGTGATGATTGGCAAACGTTAAAAAGTGCTTTTGAGCCAAGCCAAGTGTAATAACAATAAAATATATCCATAAACTTGATGAGTAGACTAAAAGAGCCACACCTATTGCTGTAGAGAGTGCTGAATAAGAGATATAGAATGTACGAGAACGATTGATATAGAGAAAAAGATGCTCTACTATAAAAGTAAAACTTAGAACAGCTCCAATCTCCGTAAAAGAGATTGGGAGATACGCAAAAAAAGAGCCTAATATTAAAAGTAATAGTAGGTTCAGATTTTGATGAAGTTGAACAGACAAACGTTCTCTTTAGACTCTATTTACCATCAATAATTTTATTGGCTTCATTAAAGACTTTATCAATATTGTCTCTAATCCATTTGCTGTCCATCCACTCCTCAGGACGTACCTCAACACCTTGTACCAAAATACCAAAATGTAAATGGTCACCCAGTGCAAGACCAGATTTACCTGTTTGTGCGATGTTAAATCCAGCACCAACTTCATCACCCTCTTTAACCAAAATGTTTGAGCAGTGACCATAGATAGTATAGAGTCCCAAACCATGGTCAATCATCGGCATATTTCCATAAATTCCGTTATTATCAGCGTAGACCACTTTTCCAGCATTTGAAGAGACAATTTTGGCCATTTTGGTACTTGCCATATCTAACCCAACATGATACGACTCAGAGACTTCATTCTCTTTCTCTTGATAATAGTAGTGTCGGTGGTCACCAAATGAAGCTACCTTCGCAGCATTTCTTAACGGATAAAACTTCTTAATTTTCCATGACTCCAACATATCCGTAGAGACATTTTTAGAGAGGTTATGAATCAACTCTTCATTTTCAAGTCGCATGGTTTCATTAATGGTTTTAAGCTTCTCTAAACGGTTCTCAATAGTAGAGTATTTTGGCTCAGTATCAATTAAATCAGAAATCTTCCCATCAATAAATTTATCCTTTGCTTCAATAAACGATGTTTTATAATTTTTCGCTTTCAAATATAATGGTATATTGGAGATACGTTTATTGCCTGCCATATCCTCTGCACGGATATTGGCTTTAAAGTTCTCTTCATTAAAGGGCCATGCCAACAGTGTTGCATAGTAGCCATCTTGTTTGTAAGGTTGAGCTTTAAAAAGTTTACCATTGGCTTCAACAAAAAAGCTTTTTAACGCTTCATCTTTTACTTGAAAGACCACCAACGCTGCCCCTCCCTTACGAATTGAGTAGGAGTTCGACAAGATATTAATATCAGGTTTTTTGTAGTCAATTTTTACATTTACCACTTTGTGTAGTTGATTCCCTTGAAAGAAGTTCCAGTTACTCTTATCGGTCGCTTCCAAGATAATCTGTAACTTACTCGCTCGTGGGTCTAACACCACACCATTAACTGATTTTTTAGGATATTTAATCGAAATCTTTTTCTCCGTCACATTCTGCAACAACATCTCATTGGCAACTACCATCTCATTATGCCCATCACTAATGCGTACTTCATACGACTTCAATGCACTGTCATCTGAAAGGTTAATCTTAAGTGGGTCTTTTCTGTTCCAGTAGATAAAATCTGCTGTATCTACCCTAGGGGCATTTCGTTCAAAACTTTTAGAGGTAAAAACATACGCACCAGCAGCCAATAAGGCTACTAATATTATTATCCATAATGAACCTGAACTTCTATCATTTCTACCATATCTTCTTCGTCTATACGCCATCTAACAATCCTCTTTTTATTATCTCTTTATTTATTTTATTTAACAATATTTCAACATCCATCTTTTCTGTTCGAAAACCAGATGCAAATATGTGACCACCACCACCAAAGTCTGCTGCTAACGTTGCAACATCTGCTCGGTTACTTCGTAATGAGACTTTAATTGAGTCTTTAAACTCCATAACCAAAATGGCTATGTTAACAGTTGCCAATGCAATTCCATAATCTATTATTCCTAATAAATCTGTATAGTCTGCACCTGTTTTTTGCATATTTTCATAACTCACTACCATAGAGGAGACTCTTGCCTCTTCATAAAACTCTAAGCTTTCTAGTGTAGCACTTAGAATGCGTAGTGAACTTAATGACTTTCTCTGGTTTAAGTTTCGGTTCACCTCTTCTAGGTCAATTCCAAAACTTACCAGTTCAGAAGCGATATTAAAAACATCTCTGTCTACATTTAACGTTACAAAATTTTGTGTGTCTGTCACCAATCCCACATAAAAACAGGTAGCAACCTCTTTGGTAATTTTAAAATCATCTTTAAAAAAATTATAGGCTACCTGAGAAGCAGAAGCACAAACAATATCTATAATATTCAAACTTCCATAATTGGTGTTACTTCTATGATGGTCAATATTAACAATTTCTCTTGAACTTAAATCAAACCCAAGTAAATCAATACTCCCTGCATCACAAGCAATTATTAAGCTATCATCAAAATCAATTTGACGTTTAATTTTAGCAAAATGTGGTAAAAAATCTAAGGTATTTGGTAAAATTCCCTCAGCAGTACACACTTCAACCTGTTTTTCTTCCCGTTTTAAAATTGCATAAATTCCCAATGCTGTCCCTAGGGTATCTGCATCTGGATTAGTGTGCGTAATAATAGATACTCTATCATGCTCTTCAAGTAATTTTTTAAACGCTACAATCACCTAGAGCTATCCTTCCATTTTCATTGACAAATCAATCCAGTTGGCTTGGTGAATAAGTGAACCCGAAGAGATAGCATCCACACCTGTTTTAGCAATCTCTTCAATAGATTCTAAACTCACATTACCACTGGCTTCTAGTAAAATATGCTTATAATTGGCATCTCTAAAAGCTACTACTTCACGTATGGCATCATTACTCATGTTATCACACATCACAATATCAGCTCCAGCACTCATCGCCTCTTTCACCCCTGCCAAATCTTCACACTCAATCTCAACTTTAGAGGTAAATGGAATTTTTTGACGAACCTCTTGCATAAACTCTTCAAGATTATCAATAGTCTTTAAATGGGTATCTTTAAGCATCAAGCAGTCATCTAGCCCCATTCGGTGGTTAATACCCCCACCACAACGCACAGCATACTTTTCAAACTCTCTAAGCAGTGGACGTGTTTTTCGTGTGTCTAATAACTTTACCCCATAAGGTGCTATCTTATTGACAAACTCTCCTGTTAAGGTTGCAATAGAAGAAGCGTGCAACGCAATATCTAAAATGGAACGCTCTAAAGAGAGAATAGATTTAGAGTTTCCACTCACAAAAAGAAGTTGTTCTCCTACCACAAAATGGGTACCATCTTGCACGTTCCACTCTAATTTTAATGCATACATTTTTGCCAAAACATCAATATATTCACGCCCTGCAAATATTCCATTGGACTTTGCCACAATATAAGCTCGAACCTCTTTGGCTGTAGAGATTCGAGAAAAAAGGTCACCTCGACCTACATCCTCACTAATCATTGCTTCTATAAACTTATGCTTTAACAAAAAACCTACCTTATCTATTTTGAACAATTTATTAACTATCGAACGAAGTATAACAGAGTGCTTATTATTTCTATATAACTTAGAGATGATTTTTGCTATAATAGTATTAAGAAGATTAAAGAGTAAAAAAAAATTTCACAATGTAGCAACTATTTCTACATTTAATAACCTATTAATCACAAAAAACAATAAATAGAGAATATAAAATGTCAATAAATATAATAGCCAAAAACAAAAAAGCCTACCACGACTATGAGATATTAGAAAAGTATGAAGCTGGTATTGTCCTTCAAGGGTACGAAGTTAAAGCCCTTCGTGCCAAAAGAGCCAACCTCAGCGATGCTTTTTGTCGTTTCATTAAAGGGGAACTCCACCTTATGAATACACATATCGCTCATTTAGATACCACTAATGTCAACTTTGCACGCGACACAAGAAGCCCACGAAAGCTTCTACTGCACAAAAAAGAGCTGGACAAGCTCTACGAAAAGGTACAGAAAGATGGTCTTACCATTGTACCTCTCATGCTCTACTTTAACGAAAGAAACTACATGAAAGTAAGTATTGCTGTTGCCAAAGGAAAACAGTTGCACGACAAGCGTGAAACAATGAAACGTAAAACACAACTTAGAGAAGCTGCACAAGCGATGAAAAATTACAAATAGACAAAACTTAAATAAGTATTAATCATATTTACTATATAATAATCTTATATTTATATAAGGTTATATCATTATGTCTACATCAACACCAAAACTAAAAACCCCAACTCGACCTATTCCTACCAATACACAGTTAAAAGTAGATTCTAAAAAAATTATTGTAAGTAAAACTGATGTCAAAGGAAAAATAATCTATGGAAATGACTATTTTTGTGAACTTACAGGGTATAAAGAGAGTGAATTAATCTCATCTCCCCATAATATTATTCGTCACCCAGATATGCCAAGAGCAATTTTTTATCTGATGTGGCAATATCTAAAATCGGGAAGAAATATTACAGCAGTTGTTAAAAATATGTCTAAAAATGGTGACTACTACTGGGTAACCACCGATTTTGAAATTAAAAGAGATAAATTTGGAAACATCCAAAACTACATCGCCTTTCGTCAAGCTGCTGCACCTCATATTGTTGCTGAGATGGAAAAAATTTATGCCAAGCTTTTAGAGATAGAAAAAAACCATAATATGGATGCATCTCTTGCCTATTTTACAGCTTTTCTAGAAGAGAAGCATATGAATTATGACCAATTTATTTTACAACTTGCTAAACCAAAAGGGTTCTCTACACTCTTTTTTGAGAAGATGAAAAGAATTTTCTCTTCATAGGGTTCTCCCCCCTATGCTTCTCATATACTCATCATAAATATCCAACGCAATCCCCATATAAGCAGACTTCACATAGTCTGGTCGAATCTCACTCATTAACTTCTCAACCTCATCACGACTATACCCTGTGTAGAGTAACCATGCAGAGATGACCAAAACAGAACGTGACAAGCCCAAAGCACAATGCACAAAAACACCCTCTTTTTTATATTCTTCAATTAATAAAACAGCTTTATGAAGCAGTTTTGGGTCAGGGATAGTTTGGTCTAAAAAAGGAAGATTCGCATAAACTGTATAGGGTGACTTAGCAAAATAGTGATGTTCAGGGGCTAAATTCAATATCAATTTAAATTTTTTATCTTGAATAGTTTTAACTTCAGTCACATCATGTTTTCGTCCAAAATAGAGACCATCTTTAACCTCAGCCATTAAACTTAATCTCTTTTTATAATATCTCCATGACAATCTATTCCCCAAAATATAAGGGTAAAAAAGAGTATATTTAAAAAAATACTCTGGTAAACTTGAAGAGTACAACATCTCATTTAACCCAAAAGCATAGACCACACTCACTAAAAAGAGTGACAAAAAAGGGTACAAAAAGAGAGCTGACACCTGAAAAGCTAAAACCATAAAAAGAGCCGAAGCGACCAAATAGTAAAGAGCCATCTTCAAACTTCTTGGAGTCATAAAAGCAGTTAAGATGGAATCGGAGGCTTCAGCCCCGAACTTAGAGATAAAATAGACAGCCAAAAATCCAACCAACGCCCCTGTAGGTAAATCTATAAAGTGGTGCTGATAGACAAAAAGTGTAGAGAGAGCAATAACCCCAAACCATAAGGCTAAAAGAACCCTAAAAAATTTTGAATCTATCTTCTCTCGCATCGAGTACCAAAGCACAACAGCAAAACTCACATGAAGTGAGGGAGCTTGGTTAAAGGGTAAGTCTGCACTAAGAGCTGTAAAAAGCCAACTAAAACTCTCTGCTTCAGGCTTATCAAAAGTAAATTGCAAGGGAAAAACAACAAAACAAAGAACGGAAAAAAAAACAATAGAAAAAACTCTCACTGCCAAAACCCGTAACTCTAAGCGTGTATAGGGCAAAAGAAAAGCAACCAAAAACATTAAATCAGATGCCATATAGGGGACAATAAAGCTTTCAATAAATGGAATATTATGCTCCCACCCAAAAACCAATGAGGGGTGAGGAGCAGTTAAAGAGGCGTATTGATTGGCTGAACCGTAGAGTAAAAAGAACATTAACCCCAAATAGAGCATCCAAACCAATCGCTCTTTCATGGCTGTTTTGGCGTTTAGAGCGACATCAAACTTATACATCGTTACCCTTTAAACTGTGCAGAAGAGACCGTAAAGATTCCCCAATCATCTATCAACATTCCCTCTTTTTCAAACCCATGTTCTGCAAAAAGATGGTCAAGCTCATAGGTTGAACGACGACGCATAATCCATTTTCCTTGTTGGTGGTTTCTTAGAACATTGGCTATCATCTCCAACTGTGGATGCCATGGCTGACCTGTGTAGAGCAAATATCCCTTTTTTTCTATGAGTTTGGTGACTCCTCGCATCGCATTTCCTATTAACGCATTGTCTGAAAAGAGTTCAAAGACCCCCGAGACGATGACAATGTTTGGTCTAAACCCAACATCCTCATAAGAGGTCAAATCAAACGCATCACACACCTCATACGCTATGTTCTCAACACCCATCTCTTTGGCTAAAGCTCTGCCCTCTTCTACATTTTGTATTTGGTAGTCACGCACATGAACATTTACGGTTGGGTTAACCTTTGCAATTTCAACCAAATACCGTGCTGGTCCACCTGCAATGTCTAAGATAACTACTTTTTTACCCTCTTTTTGTAGAACATCTATCTTTTTTTGAACCGAGCTTATCATATTGATTTTACGTTGGCGAATCCCTCTCCAACCAATGGAGTTTAAGTAGTTACGGTCAATCAACTTTCCAATACCAAACTTACCCTCTGCCTTGTTGGCATAGACATGGTCAAGCGTTACCCCTGAGTCAAACCCATACCTGTTCCCAATGCTCATTCCTTTTGACAAAAATCCCAACTTAGCCATGCTAAAACGCTGAAACGCATACGACGCTTCTTTACACAATGGCAATGTTCCAAAGGCTATTTTGTCACACTCTTTTTGGGTTACTTCAATATGTTTTTGAACTCTGTTAGGGGCTGAAGCCTCCGACTCCGAGGCGAAACATTCGTTCATAAAGGTTGCAATCTCATCAACTGCTTTTTGATGCTCTGTTTCATACAAGACTCCATGAAAAAACCCTTCTAGTTTGACAAAACGCTTTTTACTACTAGAGAGATTGGCGTAAAAGTCACCTTGCACAGCAGAGTCAACCACATAATCTTTCGTTGCCGAGAGTACCAAAGTAGGCGTAGAGATTAACCCTGCATCAGCCACCACTCTTTGTGCTGTGTCAAGCAAAGTAGTAAGCTGTCGAGCTGGAATATTTGGGGTAATGAGCTTGTCACTGTTGTAACACTCTTGCTCTACCTCATCGTGTGTTAAGAATTTTGATTTAACATACGATTTGATGTTCAGTTTAGGATTAAATTTAATTCCCAACTTCAAAAACTCCTTAGCAAAAGGGAAGTAGAGTTTAATCTTAAACGCAGGAGCTATGAGTGCCATACCTGCAATATTGGGTGCATAGTCATGCACCCAAGTAGAAGCCACTACCCCAGCTACTGAGTTTGCCACCACAAACAGCTCCTCTTTGCTTTTGCCCTCTTGCTTACAGACAAAGTTTACAAAAGCATCAAGGTCACGCACCAAGTCCATAAACTCATAGGCAGGAGCAACCTTAGTATGCCCATGCCCACGATTGTCATAAGCGTAAATCTTATACCCTGCAAACTCTTTTTTAGAAGCAATACTCTCTAAACGTCCAGAGTGTTCATGTCCACGATGAAGCAAAATTAAAACTCTACCATTACTTGGTATATCATGCTCCCAAGTTCGGTAGAAGAGTTCTTGGTTATCAAAGGTTTTAAAAGTATCTGTGGTTGTTTTCATTACGGCATCCTTGATTAGAGTTCTTGTAAAACAAGGAACCGATGGCTTTAGCCTCGTCTTGTTCGGGTGTAAACACGCCGATTCCAAAGAGTTTTGCAAGATGTCTATTAAATTATAAGAGAAGTATAACTTAAAAAATAAATTGTGTCAAGTGATGCTTTACACTTTTAAACTACTCCCGAATTTCAATAATGGTGCCAAGAGGAATCTTCTCCCATACGCTGTCCATTCCCTTATTGGTCATTGCCATACACCCATTTGTCCAGTCGTGAGCCAAGGTATGGTCATCGCCACTTCCACCCCAGTTCCACGGGACTTGAGCATGAATGGTGATGCCCCCACCAGGATTTACACCCATCTCTTTGGCACGTTCTCTGTCGTCAGTATTAGGATAAGAGATAAGCATCTCTTTGTAATACTTAGGGTCAGAACGCTTGTCTACTATGGTGTAGATTCCCTCTGGTGTTTTTTTGTCCCCTTGTTGGAGTTTTATCCCCTCAGGATGTTCTCCTAGTGAGATACGATGCCGACTCAACACCCCTCCCTCTTTGTTAAAGAGTACCAAAACCCGTTTTGACTTCACCACAATAACTCGGTCAACAATCCCATCTTGAATGACCTCATCATTTTGTTGCCAGTCAAAGTCACCCTTTTCAGGCTCAATATCAAGCCTCTCCCCTATTTCAATTTGCGAAGGTACGACATCACGCTCCTCTACTGTTGTTGAATTTGTCTCTACCGTCACATTTTGCTCAACAGTAGGAAGAGGTTGTTTCTTTACACTACACGCTGAAAAGAGAACGCTTCCCACTAAAATCAATACCATTAACCCTCTGTTCATGCCTATCTCCTTAACTCTATTTAACTGATTTTATAATAAAAAATACTCTTTTAACTTAAAGAAACTATTTGATTTGTCAAATTAATTTTTCTACAGCCTTTTTTAGATAGTCGGTATACTCTTTTTTGCCTCGTCCTTCATAAAAAATAGTTTCTCCCACATGAACATCAATAACAAATGGAACAAAAAGGGCTTCTCCCTTAGGCAACGCTTTACCTGCACCATGAATGTGTAAAGGAACAACAGGCACAGTAGGATACGCCTCAGCGATATGAGCAATTCCCGTCTTAAAAGGCTTCATCACCTCAGGGTCTCCCCTACTCCCTTCGGGAAAAAGCAACACTATCTGTTCATTCTCTAAGGCTTTATATATCTCACCAAATGGATGTCCCTCCTCTTTAGAAGGTCTACGTTTAAGGGGAATAATATCTATCAGTTTTTTAGAGAGCCAATTTTTTATGGGGGTATTACAGAAGTAATCCTCTGCACCTATGGGTCGTACTTTCTCCAAGGTCTTAAGAGGAAAAAGGCTCATCATCACCATGGTGTCAAGGTGACTGTTATGGTTCGCCACCAAAACAGCTGGGCCTTTTGTAGGTAGGTTCTCTTTGCCTTTTAACGAAACACCTGAGATGACTAAGACGATGGGGCGTACTATAAAGATGAAGAAGAGTTTTTTAATTGAAATCATTAAGAAATATTAAAAGTAATTTTTTATATTTGCATTACCTAAAACATAGGTAATACGGACATAATTAAAAACTCTATACCACCAATTAAGAGTGTTACAATAAAAGAGATAATAACAGCTATTTTAAACCCAAGTGGTTGACCATGAGCATCTTTTAGCCATAATGATATGAACCATGCAAAAACAACAATGCTTGAGATAAGTGCCACAAGAGAGAAGAGGATTACAGCAAGTGAGCTAAAGGTACCACTACTATTCATTGAGAGAGAAGAGAGAAAACCAAGAATAAACATCAATAGATAGCTTAAAACAAATAACGCTATTTGTGAGAGTCCTAAAATTAATAGATACCGTTTCCACATCTGTGTAATACTCAATGGCTCTAAATTAAAATGTAACATTACCTTTTTAGATACCCACGCAGATACCCATGAAATGAGCATCAATACCCCTACTGCAAATGCTATGAGCATGAGTAATCCCATGACTAGTTTATCGAAATCAATTGGTCCCATCATCGTATAATCCTTGGTCTATAAAGTTAGTTATTATACTGCGTATAATGTTAAAGCTACATACGATTTAAAAGCTCAATAGGTTGCTCATGGCTGTAAAAGAAAGTAGCATGAGCATAACCTTATAAGTTTTCTAAGAACACTACCAAAGCTCAAACTCATCAAAATCATCAGCTACATCAAACCTACTACTGTAGCTTGAAGCGATTTCAGAGCTAAGCTCTTTTAAGCCCTCTTGGTCTTGGTGACGACCACTAATGTGTGTGGCAATAAGCCATTTGACCTTGTACTTTTTGGCTACCTCTCCTAAAAGTTTGGCTGTGGTATGCATTGAGTTTTTTCTCTTGTTGGTATACTCTCGTGCAATAAATGTCGCCTCATGTACCCAAACATCTAAATTGAGTAGATATTTTTTCATAATTTCGGGATGGTCATTGTCTCCTGAGAGAATTATTTTTCGATTTTCACTCTCAATATAATATCCAAAACAAGGAACTCGGTGTTGCATCGATAACACCTCAATCTGCATCCCGTCTAGCTCTATTTTCATCCCCACCTCTACTTCCACAATGGTCAACTTAAACTTTTCAAACACCTTCTGCGTAATCTCTAAACTGTTCTCAATAAACGCCTTCATCCCTTTAGGAGCATAGAGGGTTAAGTCACAATTTTCTCGTATCATATCTTTTCTAAAGAGCAGAGACAAAATGCCAAAAAAGTGGTCAGCATGAAGGTGGGTAATGAAAATAGAGTCTAGTTCCTCCAACTTCCAGTTGGCTCGGGCGACTTGGTAGGTTGTGCCATCTCCACAATCGACCATTGACCACCTTCTAGAGTGACGTTGAAGCCCCATTGAGGTGACATTTCTTCTTGAGGTTGAGACTCCCCCACTTGTTCCAAAAAATATTAATTTCATCCTATTTCTCCTTATCTTTATTATTTAAAATAACAACAGTTCCATTAAAGGCACCACTCTTCAATGTTGCCACATTAAGGGCATTTGGTCCTGCGTTAATAAAACTGTCATTCTCATCTAAAACTCCATTGCCATTCTCATCACCATAGAGCATTCCAATGTGAGCGTAGCGACCATTTGGACTATATTTTACTGCTATAAAATCTCCTTTTTTAAACGCTTTCCCCCACTTTAGTGTAACATCAGGCTTTCCATCAATTATGCTAAACTTTTTCTTAATTTTTAACGTATCTACCAACATCACCACATTGTAGTTCTTCTCATTTTTCTCATGCCTCATCACCTTTGAGGTCGCCACCAAGACATCGGCACAATCGACCCCAATGTAGTTTCTACTTTGGTAGGGCATCGAGCCAAAAATTCCAGGCACATTAAAGAAGGTGGTCAAGTAGCCAATGTAACTCTTGTCCAACATATAGGAGACCCGAAATACTTTAGGGGAGAGACCTTTTCGCTCAACATTTTTAATGCCCTTACTTTTAATGATTTTTCCATTTTTTAGCGTCGCTTCGGCTTCAAACCAAAAACTTCCCAGTTTGGCATTGTAGTAGGGATTATTTTTAGGTCTGTTCTCCTTTAAAATCTTTGAGGTTAAAAGCACCTCTTTTTTGTTCTCAAAGGCTTTAATGGGAACTCTCTTATAGTCAATCTTCCCATAACCACACCATTTGTAAGGGTTTTTCTTCTCCCATGGGTAGTTGGCATTTTTGTAAAACTTTGAGGTATCGGGAATAATCTGATACCATCTAATGCTCTTGGCATCAGTCACATCAAATCGCATGGTTAATTCTTCAGAGGGGGTTAAATAAGCAGTATGATTATGGTGAATTTTTCCATTATCAATTTTATACTCTATCTCCGTAGAGAGTAGCAGTTGGGTAAGGAGTATTGTAAAGAATATTTTTTTCATACCATAAGGGTATCAAAAATTAATAAAGATAGGCAAAAAAGCTTTGCCTATGGTAAAAATTACCCTCGTTCGGTCTCTCCAGCAAAGCTCATAATACCACCTGAATGGTTAATAACATTCTCCATTCCATTTTGTCTAAAAACATTTTGAACCTGTCCCGATCTAGCACCTGTTCTACAGGTAAAAATGACAGTTTTCTCTCTGTTCTCTTCAAAAAACTTTTGTCCCCAAGATTGAAAAGTTGATGTTGGATTTAAACTATCCACCCCTTTCACGTGTCCTGCGTCATACTCCATCTGCTCTCTTACATCTACCAATAAAAAATCTACTTTTTTTGCTTCTCTCTCTTTTAATAACAGCTCTAGTTCCGTTGAAGAAATATGAGACTTGTTTAACATTTCACTCATAATACTATGAATCCTTTAAATTAAAATATCATCAAGTCTACATAAAAATATATTATAAATACTTGTATCTATCAATTTTTTTAATTTTATTCAGATAATTACTCTCCTATTTACTCAACTATTTTAATTTATTTTCTATATAATGCGATAATTAATTTAAAGGACTATCGTGATTATAGATAACAGAGTACTTGAAAAGCTTGAAAAACTCTCTATGCTAAAAATTGAAGATGATAAAAAAGAGGAGCTAGCTGGACAATTAACAGAGATTTTAGCCTATGTTGAGAACCTAGCTGAACTCAATACCGATGAGTTAGATGCTTCATTTTCTACGTTAGAGGGAGGAACTCCTTTAAGAGCTGACACAGTAAACAGTAACAGTGAGATTTCAAAAAGTATCTTTGCACACGCTCCAAATGTAGAAGATGACTTTTTCATTGTGCCAAAAATTATTGAATAGAGACAAAGCTTAAACTAATTTTAATCATTTTTTATATATTATTATATTAAATATAATATAATTTAAAGAGAACCTTATGGCAATAGATATAAAAAAATTACTACAAAGTGTTGTTTCTCATGGTGCATCTGACTTGCACCTTGTTTCACGTTCAGAACCTCAAATTCGTATTGATGGGACACTCAAAGCTGTCAATCTCCCTGTTCTTACAGGTGAAGATATAGAAGAGATGACCTATGCGTTGCTAACTGAAAAACAGAAAAAAGCGTTTGAAGAGCATCTAGAGCTTGACTTTGCACTGATGCTTCCAGGTATTGGACGTTTTAGAGCAAACTACTACCGTACACTAGGTGACATCGCAGCTGCCTTTCGTATTATTCCTACTGAGATACCATCACTTGATGACCTTAACTCTCCTGCTATCTATAAAGAGCTGATTAAACGGGAAAAAGGGCTTATCTTAGTTACAGGTCCTACAGGTTCTGGTAAATCAACAACCCTCTCTGCCCTACTCAATGAAATTAATGAAACTGAACACAAACATATTGTCACCATTGAAGACCCTGTGGAGTTTATTCACCAAAACAAAAAGTGTGTCTTCTCACATAGAGAGACAGGGCGTGACACCAAAAGTTTTGCACTGGCACTCAAATATGCCATGCGTCAAGACCCCGACATTATTCTAATTGGGGAGATGAGGGACAAAGAGACCATTGAAGCAGCTCTTACAGCAGCTGAAACAGGTCACTTGGTCTTTGGAACACTCCACACCAACTCAGCCCCAGGGACGATTAACCGTATTATTGATGTCTTTGCAGGGGAAGAGCAGGCACAGATTCGTACCATGATTTCTACTTCATTGGTGGCTGTTATCTCCCAAGTTCTCTTACCTAAAAGTGGAGGAGGTCGGGTTGCTGTCCCTGAAATACTTGTCACCAACCATGCCATTGCTAACCTTATAAGGGAAGATAAAGTCCACCAAATCTACTCTCAAATGCAATTGGGACAGGGAGCGAGTGGAATGCAGACCCAAACGCAAGTACTTGTCAAACTTTTACAGAACGGGACGATTCAGAAAAATCATGCGATTCAATACTCAAATAAACCCGAGGAGTTGAAGAAAAATATCAATTTTAGATAAGTTTCGATATAATTTCCAAAAATTAATCTGTAGAAAATTATGGATTATTATTAAGGTTTGGTAAATTATGGAATTTATGGGTTTTCATGTCGTAGACATCGTTATCGTTTCTCTTGTACTATTTCTAGCAATCAAAGGTCTATTAAATGGCTTTACAAAAGAGTTATTTAATTTTATCACCATTGTTGGTGGTGTTGCTGCAGCAGCAAGATATAACACCACCGTTGTTGATTTAATTAACGCACAAAAAATTGTGCCAACCATCTCAGAGAGTTATGCCAAAATTATCGGTTTTGTCATTATTCTTGTGGCAGTTTGGATTGTAATTGGTATGATTTCATCAATTATTACAAAATTAACATCTGACTATCCTTCTATTATTAGCAGAATTTTTGGATACATTCTTTCAGCTGCACGTTACTTATTTATTTTCTCTTTAATTGTATTTGGTGTCAACCAATCTGACTTCTTTAAAAATGAAGCAGAAAAATTAAAAGCAGAGACAAAACTATTTGTACCAATGACAAAAGTAGGTGCAACACTCTTAAACATGGATGCGAATACTACTGTAACCAAGAGAAAAGAAACTACACCTGCACACCCTGGGTTAGAGAGTAATATTATCACTGTTCATGATGATTTAAATAGCTCAACATTAACCGAGCATAACAGCACACACTAAAGAGGTTAAATGATTACAACCATATCATATGATGATGTTCTTGAAAACTTTAAAAAGTTACTCAAATCAAACAATCTCAAATATACCACTCAACGAGAGCTAATACTTGAGATTATCTATGATAATAGTGGTCATTTTACCCCTGAGGACATCTATAATCTCATTAAAGAGAACTATCCTGATGTTAAGCTTGGTATCGCTACGGTCTACCGTACACTTACCCTTCTTGAAGATGCCAATATCGTGAGTTCCATCTCATTTGGAACACAGGGTAAAAAATATGAATTTGGACTAAAAGAGCATCATGACCATTTAGTCTGTTTGGAGTGTGGTGGAATCGAAGAGTTTTTCGATGAAACCATAGAGAAGCAGCAAGAAGCCATTGCTAAAAAGTTTGACTTCAAAATGACCAATCATGTCATGAAGATTACAGGAATCTGTAAAAGTTGTCAAGCAAAATAGTGACCCCTCAACCATCAATATTAACACATCAATTACAAGAAATCAGACGCTAGGAGAAATTCTTGATATTTAACAATCAATACATTCAAGAACGAATTAAAAAATCGGACGCACTACGAGAGAGAGGGATAAACCCTTACCCTAATCAAGTACAAAAAGGGACACCATCAGCACAATTTTTAAGTGAATGTGCCTATGTTCACGACATCGAAACTGACGAGATGAAACAGGACAAAGAGAAATCTTATACCCTAACAGGTCGTCTTAAGTTCATTAGAATCATGGGAAAAGCAGCTTTTGCCAAGATTGAAGATGAAGATGGATTGGTACAGATTTACTTTAACCGTGATGACCTCCCTGAGGGGTACTACAACGAAGTGGTTAAAAAACTCTACGAAGTGGGCGACATTATTGAAGTTAAAGGGTATCCCTTTGTAACAGGAACAGGAGAGCTAACGCTACACTGTTTAGAGGTCAACTTGGTTACCAAAGCCATCTTTCCACTCCCTGAGAAGTTCCATGGAATTCAAGACCAAGAGATTAAGTACCGTCAACGTTATCTTGATATGATTATGGACGCCGAGGTAACCAAACGGTTTAAACTGCGTTCTAAAATTGTCTCAGGTATCAGAAGATTCTTTGAAGACAAAGGGTTCTTAGAGGTTGAAACCCCAATGATGCACCCTATTTTGGGGGGAGCAAATGCCAAACCATTTACCACCCACCACAATGCGTTAGGCGTAGACCGATTCCTACGTGTTGCTCCAGAGTTGTACCTTAAACAGCTCGTAACAGGGGGGATGGAAGCTGTCTTTGAGATTGGTAAAAACTTTAGAAATGAGGGGATTGATGCAACACACAACCCTGAGTTTACCGTTATTGAGTTCTACTGGGCATACAAAACCTACATTGAGCTAATGGAGGTCACCGAAGAGCTATTTGACTACCTTTTCGAGACGTTAGAGTTAGAGCGAACACTTCCTTATGGTGACAAAATGGTAGATTTC
>Ga0256827_10000543_pt1 | contig 23474 bp, 15 predicted proteins | sample CV84metaG_FD_185977 | JGI IMG/M metagenome (GOLD analysis project Ga0256827, IMG submission 185977) | Hydrothermal vent microbial communities from East Pacific Rise, Pacific Ocean - CV84 | ecosystem: Environmental > Aquatic > Marine > Hydrothermal vents | place: Pacific Ocean: East Pacific Rise...
ATACACCTCAGTGCTTTTCAGCAGACCCTAATTAGATTACATAATATTAGACATAAAAAAAACCTCTGATAATCAGAGGCTTTTAAAACTGTACCCCCAACAGGACTCGAACCTGTATCTACAGTTTAGGAAACTATTGTTCTATCCCTTGAACTATGGGGGCATTAAGATTACAAAAGTAATTATTTTATTTGTAGTGGTCAAAAATTTCTACCTTCAATACAGAGTAAACTTATATTTTACATCATCTTTACATTACAGTAACTACCAGTAAAAAAAAATTATTATTGTAACTTATACAAATACCTTATGCTTTAAGCTTATTATTAACAGAGTAAAACCCAAAAAGCTAAATGAATTGAGTATATGCTCAAACCACATAGCTTTTCGGGTTTTCTACTTTTTCTTTTTCCTTTTTTATTCGTTTAAATTTATAAGCGTAACCTAGCTATGCTTATAAATTTAAACTCTAAAAAAGAAAAAATAAATCCGCATAAATTCCCAAAAAGCTAAATGAATTGAGTATATAAGGAAATATGCGATTTTTGCAAAGATAAAAATAGATTTTTCTAAACAAAATAAAAATTAGATGTTATAAAAGATTACAGTGCTATCTGTAACACTATCAACATGTTAAGTTGTTATGTTTATAAATATATTTTTATTAATGAATCTAATTAATAATTTAGTAAAATTAAAAATAGGATTTATTAAATAACTTTTTAGATGAAAAAAATATTAGTTTTTGGAGCAGGGCTTTCAGCTTCAAGCTTAATTAAATACTTGTTGGATAACTCCACAAAGTATGATTGGAAAGTAAAAATTGGTGATATTTCGGAAGAAACTGCTAATTCAAAAGTTAATGGGCATAAAAATGGCGAAGCATTTGCCTTTGATGTAAACAATGCCGAACAACTAGACAAGTTAGTTAAAGATGCAGATATAGTTGTATCTATGTTGCCTGCTTTTATGCATTTTTCTGTAGCAGAAACCTGTGTAAGATACAGCAAAAACATGGTAACAGCATCTTATGTTTCCGAAGAAGTTAAAAGCTTAGATACAGAAGCTAAAAAGAAAGGAATAATCCTTTTAAATGAAATTGGTGTTGACCCTGGCATAGACCATATGTCGGCAATGCAAGTAATTGACAGAATAAAAGAAGAAGGTGGTAAAATTACTGAATTTGAATCTAACACAGGTGGTTTAGTTGCTCCAAAATACGACAATAATCCTTGGAATTACAAATTTACATGGAATCCTAGAAATGTTGTTTTAGCCGGTCAAGGAACATCTCAATTTATCCAAAACGGAAGGTACAAATACATACCTTACAATAAATTGTTTCAACGTACCGAAAGAATTAAAGTTCTTGATTTAGGCGAGTTTGAAGTTTATGCAAATAGAGATTCTTTAAAATATCGTAGCATATATGGTTTAGAAGATATACAAACAATGTTTAGAGGAACTATTCGTAGAGTTGGATATGCAAGAGCATGGGATGTGTTTGTACAACTAGGAATGACAGACGATTCTTATATATACGAAGATTCTATGAATCACACATACAGGCAATTTATAAACAGTTTTACAAAATATTGTATCGAAAAACCTGTTGAAAATAAAGTTGCCGAATATCTAAACATGGATCCTGAATCAATAATAATGTACATGATTCGTTGGACAGGTATTTTTGAAGACGAAAAAATTGGTTTAGAAAAAGCCACTCCGGCTCAGATACTACAACATTTATTAGAGAAAAAATTTAGTATGGATGAAAACGATATTGATATGATTGTTATGCAACATCAATTTGTTTACGAAAAATCAGGCAAAAAGAAAAAGATTTATTCCTCTATGGTTGTTTATGGCGAAGATCAAGTAAATACAGCAATGTCGATAACAGTTGGCACACCTGTTGCTATTGCAGTTAAAATGATTTTAACAGGAGAAATTAAAGCTACAGGCGTAAAAGTACCTGTTGAAAAAGATATTTACGAGCCAATTATGAAAGAACTTAAAGATTATAAAATTGAGTTTATAGAAGAAGAGTTTGATTGGAGTATTGAAAATGGATTATAAAAAATCTATAAATTTTGATTAAAAAAAAGTTCAGAATTAATTCTGAACTTTTTTTGTATATATTGTGCTTATTTTATTAAACTTTTTTTCTAAAGGACTAAGAATACATTCATGAGCTCCTAAAACAACAGAACCGTTAAAATTCAGCTTATTATAAAAATTATTGATAATCACATTTTGTAAATTCATATTAAAATATATAAGAACATTTCTACAAAAAATAAGATCAAAACTTTTCTCAATTTCGGGTATATCACTTACTAAATCATGATTAATAAATTCTACCCTATTTTTCATAAACTGTTTTAGCTTAAGAATATTTGTTTTTTCATCAAAATCAAAATAATCTTCAATAATTGGTTTGTTTGGTATGTTTTTTATTTCATCAAAAACTAAATTAAAATTTTCACGATAGTCGGCAATAATATTATTTTTATATTCGGCTGTTTTTGCTACTTCAATAATAATATCGTTTAAATCGGTAGCAATTATTTTTGTTCTATCTAAAAGATTGTGTGCATGTAATAAAATCATCATAGAATAAACTTCTTCGCCAGAAGAACAGCCTGCATGCCAAATAACAATTTCTCTTTTGTTTTTTATGCTAGGGATAATAATATTGTTTATATAATGCCAAATTTCTTTATCACGAAAAAGTTCAGTAGTGTTAACGGTAATTTCATTTTTTATCTTTTCTAAAAAAGTTTTATCACTTGCAATTTTAAATGCTAACTTATCAACAGACATATTTAAACTAACCAATATTTTTTCAATACGCCTATGTAATGACTTTTCAGAATAATCGTGAAAACGATAACTTGAATTACGCACAAAAGCATCAATAACTATATCTATATCTTTTTTATTAATCATATTTACAAAGATAGATTTATTTTTAAAAACCTTTATTTTAATATTCACTTATTATTACAATAAATTTTTTTTATAAATATTTATTTCTAATTATCTGTATTTCAATAACAAAAAAAGCAGCTAAATAATAAGCAATGTAAGAAAACAAAAAAAAGTTTTGAAGTTTAAAAAAAATATTTAGATTTGCACCGCCTTTCAAAAAAACAAGGTTTTGCCGATGTAGCTCAGTTGGTCAGAGCAGCTGATTTGTAATCAGCAGGTCGTGGGTTCGAATCCCTCCATCGGCTCAAGTGTTCTAAAAATAAATTGCAATGCAATTGTAAGGGAAGGTACCGAAGCGGTCAAACGGGGCAGACTGTAAATCTGTTGGCTCAGCCTTCGTAGGTTCGAATCCTGCCCTTCCCACAAAAAGTTCTTACTTTAGTTAGTAAGAACTTTTTTTGTATAAACTTATATCCGTAGATTCTCTTTTAAAATACTAATAGTCAAGTCTTCTCTATTTAAATTAAGCTAAGTCAAAAGATTAAACTCTAAAGTTTGAGTTCAAAGCCTGTGAGGAATTTAAACCGCAGAATACAAAGGTATTTGAGGATTTAAATTTTGAGCAACAACGCAGAAATCGGACTTTATAGACAAGCTCTAATTAATATTTAACAACTTATAAACTAACAGAGTGAAACTCTGATTTACGGGTTTTTAGGATAAAAATAAAAAATATGACAAAAGTATTGTTATTAATTAAATAGATTTATTTAGCTTTACAATTCACAAAAAAATAAAGTAAAATGACATATGTTATTACAGGTTATGAGCTTACTGTTGAAGATGTAGTAAATGTAGCTCGACATAACAAAAAAGTTGAATTGCATGAAGATGCAATAGAAAAGATAAAAGTTTGTCGCAGAATGGTAGAAGACAAAATTGCCAAAAACGAAACAATGTATGGGATTAACACAGGAATTGGAGAATTTTCTGAAGTTAAACTAAACGAACAAGAAATTAAAGATTTTCAGAAATTCTTAATCTATAACCATGCTGCCGGCATTGGCGATCCTGCTCCAATTGAATACGTAAGAGGTGCTATGTTAGGTAGAATAAATGTTCATGCAAAAGGACATTCAGGAATTAGACCTGAAATAACCTTAACATTAGTAGAAATGTTAAACAAAGGAGTAACTCCTTTTATTTGTCAAAAAGGTTCTGTGGGAGCTAGTGGCGACTTAGCTCCAATGGCACAAATAGCCTTATTAATGATGGGCGAAGGAAAAGCTTTTTATAAAGGCGAATTATTGTCGGGTAAAGAAGCAATGGACAAAGCCGGTATTCCTATACCAGGTTTAGAAGCTAGAGATGGTTTAGGAACAATTAATGGATCAAACGTGCTTACAGCAATGAGTGCTATATTAATTTACGATGCAAATCGTTTATTTAAACAAGCCGAAATTGCAGCATCTATGTCGCTAGAAGCTTTAAAAGCAAATCTTAAACCATATTCTACTCAAATACACGAACTACGTGGTTTTAATGGAGCTGTTAGATCGGCTGCTGTTATTAGAAAAATGACCGCAGGTAGCGATTTATTAAGCGGTAAAATTAAAATTAAAGTACAAGATGCATATTCAATGCGTTCTACACCACAAGTTATTGGTGCAGCACACGATGCTCTTGCCTATGCAAAATCGCAAGTAGAAATTGAACTAAATGGAGTTGGTGATAACCCAATTTTTATACCTGAAGAAAATTTATCGCTATCGGGTGCAAATTTCCAAGGAACACCTGTTGCTTTGCCAATGGATATGATTAGCAGTGCTATAACAATGGTTAGTGTTATTTCCGAAAGAAGAATGAACAGATTAAATAATGTGGCTCTAAGTGTTGGATTACCTCCATTTTTGACAAAAAAACCAGGTCTATTCTCAGGTTTAATGTTAAGTCAATATACTGCCGATAGTTTAATTGTTGAACAAAAAATTCTTTCTACTCCTGCAAGTATTCAAAGTATTCCTGCTGCGGCAGACCAAGAAGATTTTGTATCTATGGGAATGACTGTTGCAATAAAAAATAAGCAAATTCTAGAAAATGCTTATGGTGTAATTGGAATTGAATTTATGGCTGCATCTCAAGCTTTAGATTTAAGAGATTATAAACCAGGCAAAGGAACTCAAGTGGCTAAAGATGTTATTAGAAAACATGTTGATTTCTTAGAAATTGACCGCCCTTTATATCCTGACCATACAAAAATGCAAGAGTTAGTTGAATCTGCCGAAATTTTAGAAGAAGTTGAAAAAGCTATTGGTAGTTTAGAGTAATAGCAATTGCAAACTCTATAAACTCAAGCGTCTGATTTAGAAAGTTCGAGGTTAAGGCTTGCGTAGGTTGAAAAGTGTAAGTTTACATATGTAAATGACCATTTTTCAAACAAGCGTAACGCAGAAATCGGACTTTTAGGGTCTGTCCATAAACTCAAGAGATTGAACTATAAAGTTCGAGTTCAAGGCGTGTGAGGAATTTAAACCGCAGAATACAAAGGTATTTGAGGATTTAAATTTTGAGCAACAACGCAGAAATCGGACTTTATAGACAAGCTCTATTTAGGGTCTGCTGAAAAGCTCTGAGGTATATTAGATTAAGTGGTTTTATAACAAGCTGTTATGTGTTTTTCAGCATACCCTTTTTAACAATATCTTCGTAATTAATAAAAGCCCCCCTTAATAAAAAAAAGCAATAAAAAAATATTAATTTCTTCGATATTGTTTAACTTTACCGAGTTAAAAATCTAATAAAAATATGTTAGAAATATTAAAAAACACAATAAGTATAACTGTCTTTGTTTCGGTAATGATGATGGTAATAGAGTATTTTAATATCAGAACCAAAGGTAAGTGGAATAGCAAGTTAGAGAAGAATAAATTTTTGCAAATAATAATTGCAGTTTTTCTTGGAGTAATTCCCGGTTGCTTAGGAGCATATACCGTAGTATCGCTTTACACTCACGGTATTTTTAGTTTTGGTGCTGTTGTAGCAGCAATGATTGCAAGTTTTGGCGACGAAGCTTTTATAATGTTTGCCATGATGCCGAAACAAACTATGGTAATAAGCCTTGTTTTAATGTTTGTGGCAATAATAACAGGTGTTTTAGTAAATATTTTTTATAAGAAAAAGCATATACTAAGCAAACAAAAACTTCATATTCACGAAGAAGATCAATGTATTTGTTTTGATATAAAAGTAATTATTTGGAATATTAAAAATATTTCTTTTGTAAGAGCTGTACTTATGTTTTCTATAGTAATTTTTTTAGGCTTCTTATTATTTTCTCACTCAGGTCATAACCATATAAATTTACCATTTTCGCAAACAGAAAACATACAACAAGTAGAACATAATCAGGTAGTTGGCGATGTGTCAGAAAACAATCACGAAGAGCATATTTCTTGGGTAAAAGTTACTTTTATATTTATTTCTTTGTTAGCTCTGTTTATTATAATAACAGTACCCGAACATTTTCTAGAAGAACACTTATGGAATCATATAATAAAAAAACATTTTATTAAAGTTTTTTTATGGACATTTGGGGTGTTAAGTTTAGTGTATCTACTTGGTTTGTTTGTTGATATAGAAAAACTTGTTGCAGGTAATTTACATATGATATTAATATTAGCCGTTTTAATAGGGGTGCTTCCAGAATCTGGTCCACATCTTATTTTTGTAAGTTTATTTTTATCAGGAACAATACCAATAAGCATATTAATGGCTAATTCTATAGTTCAAGACGGACATGGAGCTTTGCCACTTTTTGCAGAAGATAAACGTGGATTTTTTCTAATGAAAATGATTAATGTAGCAGTAGGCTATTCTGTTGGTTTACTTGGCTGGTATTTTGGTTGGTAGTTATAACCGTAACCTAGCTATGTTTATAAATTTTAACATTTATAAATGCAAACTTATAAGTGCATATGTTTTAAAAAGTTTGCATTTACAATAGTGTGTTTTAGTTTAAATAACTCTGTAACAACTTATTATGTGTTTTTCAGCAGACCCTACATATGTAAATGACCATTTTTCAAACAAGCGTAACGCAGAAATCGGACTTTATAGACAAGCTCTAAATAGATTGAGTATATTGAGCAAATAACTTAGGATTAATTTTTTTAGCTGCATCAAAATAATTATTTGCTTCTTGTATTTTTCCTAACCTCTTACTAACTGTTGCCAAATTGTAATTTAAAAAGAAATTATTGGGATTATCCTTTACTAAACCCAATAAATACACCCTTGCTTTATCATATTGTTTTGCATTAACATAAGAAAGATATAAATTATTTATAATATCTGATGATGTAGGGTTTTTATCACGAGCTTGTTCAAAAATCTTTATTGCATGTTCGTAGTCTTGCAATTTCATATATGTTAACCCAATATTCATAAGCAATTGCTCATCGTTTGGTTTCAGTTGATATGAAGAATTCATTGCTTGTAGAGCCTTATTATAAATAGGTTTTGCTTGTTCAAAGCCCTTAGTTTTATCATTTGCAATAATATCTGCTTTAATTCCATATGCAGTACCTAAATCTTTCCATGCCTCATATTTTTTATTGTTATTACCCAGTGCTACCGATAAAAAATAAATTGATGTATCTAAATTGTTTTTATATCTGCCATACAAACGACCTAACTGATAATTTGTGTTATATCTACCCGGATTATATTTTCTTGCTTGTGTCCAAATATCTATCCGCAAATCCACATCAACACTATCGTTTAAAACAATATCTAAATTTTGAAAAGTTCGTTTATGTCCGGGAGAATGTTCTAATATCCGCTTATATGCCGACCAAGTTTTTTCAACATCTTTGTTTTTATCGTAATAGGCATTTCCCAGCAAAATAAGTGCATCGTTATATGTGGGGTGTATTTCAACAGCTTTTTTCAGATAAACTAATAATTGCTTTTGCATATTTGCAATTTTATTTTCAATATTTTTGATAAGCACTTTATAATCGTCAGAATTTATTAATTCCTCTACTTCACTATTACGTAAATCTGTTTCGTGTAATTTTTCTATTATCACTTGTTTGTTAGTAGGTTTATCTTGCAAAATTGCTTTTAATTTGCCTACTGTTTCAAGCATTTTTCCACCTGCCGATGTATTGCTTTTTGCCGAATTTGTTGATGTTAAAACATCGGTAGTAAAAAGCACATAATCATTTTTCCATGCATTATTTCTGTCTATAGTTTTTGCTGTAAAACCAAGAAAAACAACAAGTAACACAGAGTATAATATTTTTATATTTTTTTGCGATAAAATTTTAAACAGATAATATGTAACAATTATTAAAAAACCTATTGATGAAATATACATAAATCTTTCGTTCATAAATGTTCCTACATTAAAAATAATGTTAGAAACAACCGAAAAACTTAGTATATAAAACCATATTCCGTAAGAAACTATTGTTTTCTTTTTAAACCCAAGTATAGCTACTACACCCATAAACAGATAAAATAACAAAGAAATAATTGCCCTAAAATCGGTAAACCCAATAATTGGAATTTGTTTCGGATAGTAATCAAAGCTTAAAGGGTGTGGAAAAATCAATAATTTAATATACAAACCCATTGTATAAAAATTAGTAGCCATTCTTTCCATAAAGCTACTATTGATATACGGATTATTCATCAGTTCTGTAGATTCGGCACTATATGTAGAGCCAATTACAGAGGTTCTAATAAGCATATAAACTATTGTGGCAAAAACAATTGCCGACATAACAATTAAATTTTTTTTGAGTTCTGTTTTTGTAAAATAATATATCGATAAAGGAATAATTGCAACAAAAGTAATTGCATTTTCTTTAGACATTAAGGCAAAAAAGAATACTATAATTATTGATATCAGATAAGTTTTTTTGTTTGTATCAATATATTTAAAACTAAGATACAGTGCATATAATGCTCCAAGCAATGTCATTATTTCGTCTCGTCCTTTGATGTTTGCAACAGCTTCGGTGTGTATTGGGTGAGCCAAAAACAACAATGCTACAATAAATGGGATATTAAATAATTTATTTTCAGATAAACTATCGGGAAAAAAATGTGCTAATATTAAAAAAAGCAAATAAGCTGTTAAAATGTAAAGTATTATATTTATTAAATGACTAATAAAAGGATTTAAGCCAAAAAACTGATATTCTAAAGCAAAAGTTACAAGCGAAAGCGGACGATATCTACCTCCGGCAACTAACTGTTTATTTTTTCCAAAAAAACCTGTAAAACCATCGTGAGTTAAAATATCCGAAATTCCCGAAATTCCTTTTTTTGTAAACTCATTTTGTGTTATAACAATTGCATCGTCAAGTGCGTAATTGTTAAACAAACTATTACCATAAAGAATAAATCCAAAAACTATAATAATTATTAGGTTAATGTTTTTTACTCTCCCTAGTTTTGCTATTAAATCCATTTTAAATTAATTTAGTAATCAAAAATAAATAAAAAAGCCGACAAATGCCGGCTTTTTATTATATGAAAATAATTTTTATAAAAAATCACTAAAAGGTTAAACTTAATTCAACATCATTGGCATAATCAACATTAACACATCTTCTGCATCAGTATCAGTTTCTTGAGGTACTAAAATAGCTGCTCTCGATGGGTCTGATAATTGAACAATTACATCTGAAGAAGATAAGTTTGCAAGGATTTCTTGCAAAAATGTTCCTTTAAAACCAATTTCCATATCGTCGCCTTCGTAGTGGCATGCAGTTCTTTCAACTCCTGAGCTAGAAAAATCTACATCTTTAGCCGAAACAACTAATTCGTTTGGTGTTACTTTTAATTTTACTAAATAGCTTGCCTGATTTGAAAAAACTGTAACTCTCTTTAATGCTGTGTAAAGCGAAACTCTATCAACTAAAAGTTTGTTAGGCATATCTGTTGGTATAACCGAATTATAACTAGGATAGTTTCCTTCTATTAAGCGGCAAATAATTGTATATTCATTAATTGTAAATCTAGCATTTTTTTCATCAAAACTAAGATTTATGATACTGTCATCTTTAGTTAATAAACCTCTCATTAAGCTAGCCGATTTTTTTGGCAAAATAAAAGATGCTTGTTGCGACACCTCAACATCAGTTCTTATATAACGAACTAATTTGTGCGAATCCGAAGCTACAAATGTAATTTTACCATCTTCCATTTCTATATAAATACCATTCATTACAGGTCTAAGTTCATCGTTGGCAGTTGCAAACAATGCTTTTTCAATACCCGATAAAATAACATCAGATTTTACATTTATATCAATGTTATTGCTTCCTAAGTCAGGCATAACAGGGTAATCATCGGCAGAAAAACCTGCAATACTAAATTTACCTGTTTCTGTAACTAAATCGGTAAGTAAACTATCGTTATCAATATTAAAAGTTAAAGGTTGCTCAGGAAATTCTTTTAGAATATCTAAAAGCTTTCTTGCTTCTAACGCAATTTTTCCGGCACCTTCTATATTATCTAATTCTATATTTGTAATTACAGTGGTTTCTAAATCGGAACCTGTAATTATTAATTTATTTTCTGCTAATTCAAAAATAAAATTATCTAAAACAGGCAAGGTGTTTTTGCTGTTTATTACACGGCTAACCGACTGTAAATGTTTATTTAACTCGCTACTTGATATTACAAAATTCATTATATATATTCTTTTAGTTTTCTATAAATTTTCGAGTGCTAAATATATTAATTTACTCAGTCAGAAAACTATTCATTTCAATATTTTATTTAACAAATTAAAAAATGTTATTAACAATGTTTTTTTTAATTGAAAACTAAGCATTTGAATAAAAGTTAATATCTTTTAGCATAAATATATTACATATTTCAATTAACTTTTATACTTTTGAGGAAGATATGTATAATTTTATTATAAAAAGTCAGATTACTACAATTTATCACTTCTTTGTTGCAATAGAAGTGGGATACCTTAAGGTATTTGGTGGTCTGTAATCGTATATGTTTGTTCTAAATATACAGAACTCCCTCCCATCACAATTTCTTTAAAAGAAAAAATCAATTTTAATATCAATAATTTTAATAAAAAATAAAATTTAATATAATGGACAAATTATTATTACTAGGTGACGAAGCTATTGCACAAGCAGCAATAGACTCAGGATTATCCGGAATGTATGCATATCCGGGAACTCCATCTACGGAGATAATGGAATACATGATGCACTCTAAAGAAGTAAAAGAGAAAGGTATTCATGCAAAATGGTCGGCAAACGAAAAAACCGCAATGGAATCGGCAATAGGAATGTCGTATGCAGGAAAACGAACTATGGTTGCATTTAAACACGTAGGTTTAAACGTGGCAGCCGATGCTTTTGTAAACTCTTCGATAACAGGAGTTAACGGAGGTATAGTAGTTATTGTTGCCGATGACCCATCAATGCACTCATCGCAAAACGAGCAAGATAGCCGTTATTACGGAAAATTTGCTTTTATGCCAATTCTAGAGCCTCTAAATCAACAAGAGGCATACGATATGGTTTATGGAGCTTTTGAAATGTCGGAAAAATTTAATGTTCCTGTTTTAGTTAGAATTACAACCCGTTTGGCTCACTCACGTGCAGGTGTTGCAAGAAAAGAATTAAAATCGGAAAATGAATTACGCCTACCAAAAAACCCTACTCAATTTGTACTTCTTCCATCTATTGCAAGAGTTCAATATAAGAGTTTACTCGATATGCAATCAGTAATTGAAGCAGATTCTGCAAACTCTCCTTACAATAAATATATTGATGGTTCAGATAAAAGTTTAGGAATTATTACCTGTGGTATAACTCATAACTATTTAGCCGAAAATTATGAAAATGGTATTGTACCTTTCCCTGTACTTAAAATTGGGCAATATCCATTACCAAAAGAGATGGTTAGAAAATTAGTTAACGAATGCGACGAAGTTCTTGTTATAGAAGACGGCTATCCGTTTGTTGAAGAAATGATTTTAGGATTGCTTGAAAACGAGAATATTAAAGGTCGTTTAAGTGGAGCATTACCTCGTGACGGAGAATTAAATCCTAATTTAATAAAAAGAGCAATTACAGGCGAAGAATTTAGTGTTGATATCCCTGATATAGTTGCCGGTCGTCCGCCTGCCCTTTGTAAAGGTTGCGGACATATTGATGCTTATGTTGCATTAAATAAAGCACTAGAAAAATACGGAAAAGGTCGTGTTTTTGCCGATATTGGCTGTTATACACTTGGTGCATTAGAGCCATATAATGCTATTAATACTTGCGTTGATATGGGTGCATCAATAACTATGGCAAAAGGTGCTGCCGATGCAGGTTTAGTTCCTTCGGTTGCTGTAATTGGCGATTCAACTTTCACCCATTCTGGCATGACTGGTTTACTTGACGCAGTTATCGAGAACACTCCTATTGTTGTTCTTATTTCTGATAACTACACAACAGGTATGACAGGTGGGCAAGATTCTCATGCACTTGGCAGATTAGAACAAATTTGCGAAGGTCTTGGAGTTTTACCAGAACATATTAGGGTTTATCATCCAAATGCAAAAAACATGGATGAGATGATTAAAATAATGGAAGAAGAATTAGAATATGATGGTATCTCTGTTATTATTCCTCGTCGCCAATGTGTGCAGACCATGAAAAATAAAGAACTTGTTGCTAAAGTAAAAGAATTAAAATTGTAAAACTTAGTTTAAAGTTAAAAGTTGAAAGTTAATAAAATAAATGCTTTCAACTTTACAAACTTTTAAACTTTATAAACTAAATTAATATGAAATCAGATATAATATTATCAGGTGTTGGCGGACAAGGAATTGTTTCAATTGCAGGAACAATTGGTACTGCTGCATTAATAGAAGGACTTAATTTAAAACAATCGGAAATTCACGGAATGAGCCAACGTGGTGGCGATGTTTCATCAAATATGCGAGTTTCTGACAAGCCAATTTCTTCGGATTTAATCCCTTATGGTTCGGCAGATATTATTCTTTCGGTAGAACCGATGGAGTCGTTAAGATATTTACCTTATTTATCAAACGAAGGTTGGGTTGTTACAAATTCTGCTCCTTTCATTAATATTCCTAACTATCCTGAGTTAGAAGAAGTTTTAGAAACTATAAAAAAATTACCTAAAAACATTATTATTAATGCTGATGCAATTGCTGCTGATATTGGCTCACGCCGTTCTTCAAACATTGTAATGCTTGGTGCTGCAAGCCCATTTATTGGCATTAAAATGGAAAGCTACGAAGAAGGTTTACGTCAAATTTTTGGTAGAAAAGGTGATGCTGTGGTAGAAGCAAATATTGCTGCACTTCGTGCCGGCAGAAAATTTACTGAAGATAATTATAAGTTTTAATCCTTATTGGATATATAAAAAACGCCACTCAATTGAGTGGCGTTTTTTGTTTGTTTCTACAACTTCTCTAATATTGTTCTTTTTCGTTAGGAAAATCTTCCGATTTAACATCGTCAATATAAGATTTAACAGCTCCTTTTATTTCTGCCGAAAGATTATGATAACGGCGTAAAAAACGAGGCGAAAACTCTTGTGTTATACCCAACATATCGTGCAGAACCAAAACTTGCCCATCTACCTGACCACCTGCACCAATACCAATTACAGGAGTTTTAACAGTAGAAGAAACTTTTGCAGCCAAATCCGAAGGTATTTTTTCTAACACAATAGCAAAACAACCTAATTCTTCTAGTAAATTTGCATCTTCAATCAATTTGTTTGCCTCGTCTTCATCTTGAGCACGAACTACATATGTGCCAAATTTATGAATAGATTGTGGGGTTAAACCTAAATGCCCCATTACCGGAATTCCTGCGGAAAGAATTCGTTGAATTGATTCTTGAATCTCTGAACCTCCTTCTAATTTTACAGCATGAGCACCGGTTTCTTTCATTATTCTAATTGCCGAAGATAATGCAACTTTAGAATTTCCTTGATAAGTTCCAAAAGGCATATCAACAACAACCAAAGCTCTTTCTACACCTCGCACAACCGAACGAGCATAATTTATCATCTCATCTAAAGTAATTGAAAGAGTTGTATCGTTACCCGCCATTACATTAGAAGCAGAATCACCTACTAAAATTACATCAATTCCTGCTTGATCTACAAGACGTGCCATAGAATAATCGTAGGCAGTTATCATTGCAATTTTTCTATCTATAAGTTTCATCTCACTTAAAACATGAGTTGTTACTTTTTTTATTTTTTTGTGTATCGACATAAAATAATGTACTTTTGTTGGTTATTGTGCAAATTTGTAAAATATAATTTAATAAATGTTTAAAATGAAGAAGTTTTTTATAATATTTTATTTATCAGTAATATTTTTTTCGTGTAGCACGGATATAGATTTGAATGCTGATTACAAGGATATTACTGTAGTTTATGGTTTGTTAGATAAGGGAACAGACAGGCAATATATAAAAGTAAACAAGGCATTTTTAGGAGAAGCCCCCGTAGCCGAAATGGCCGCAGTGTCTGATTCATTTATATATAAATCGGCAACAGTTATGCTAAAAAAATACCATAACGACCATTATATCAAAACAATATATTTTGAATATAATGATACAATACCAAAAGATACAGGGTATTTTGCTAATGATAAAAATGTAATTTATATTACTGATGAAAAAATAATTGAAGAAAGCGAAGAAAAAGACTTGGAAGAGTATTCATATAAATTAATTGTTCAAATACCCGGCAAGCCGGAAGTGAGTTCGGAAGCAAAACTTGTATCAAGTGTTAAAATTTTACCTCCTATATCATATAGTTCACAACTTATTTTTTATCAAAGTTATGGCTCTTCAGGACAATATATAGATTTAAAATTAAAATATGAAAGTGCTAAAAACGCTCTACTTTATGAAGTGTATACCGAAATATCATTTTACGAAAAAAATCAAGGAAATGATAATTACACTATGAAAACTTTGATGTGGAGGCAATTAGACAAAAGAGCTACAAGTATTAAAGGCAACGAAACAATAGAAAGCATCATCTCCGGTTCTGGTTTGTTTAATTACATTCATTCTCAAATAGCAAATACTAATACCGAAGAAAGAATATTTTATTCAATAAGATTTTATTTTGTTGCAGCAGGCGAAACCCTTACAAAATACATTGATTTAACCAGTCCTGATTATGGAATTGTTCAAGAAAAACCATCATTTACAAATATTAAAAATGGTTGGGGTTTATTCTCAAGTAGAGGTTCAAATTTTTCTAAATATAAAAAACTAGAAAAAAGCTCCTTAGATGAGCTTTCTAAAGGACAATACACAGGAACAGATAACTTCCTTAATAACACAGAAACTGTAACTTTTTATTATGCTCACCCTAATTTAGATAAAGAATATTTATACACTACAGCACCATAAAATTATCATGAAAAAAGCCTTTAATATTTTAGTTTTAGGATTACTTTTAATCCCAACAATTTCGTTTTCTCAAATTGAAGTAGAAACATACAAATTTAGCAGAGTTCTAAGTTTAGCCAATAATTTTTATGTTGATACTATTAACAAAGAAAAATTAGTAGAATATGCTATTATTGGCATGTTAAAAGAATTAGACCCACACTCTGTTTATATAAGTGCCGATGAGGTTGAAAGAACCAACGAATCGCTAAAAGGTTCTTTTGACGGGGTTGGAGTACAATTTAACATTTTAGATGACACCTTAATAGTTGTAAGCCCTATTGTTGGAGGTCCGTCAGAAAAAATTGGTATTAGAGCAGGCGATAGAATTGTAGAAATCGACAGCATTAATATTGCAGGAATAGGACTTAAAAACTCCGATGTTTTTAAAAAATTAAGAGGAAAAAAAGGCACAAAAGTTCAAGTTAAAATTAAAAGAGGAAACAACGAAGACCTTTTAGAATTTATAATCACAAGAGATAAAATACCTATTTATAGTGTTGATGCCTCGTATGTTGTAAAAGATGATATAGGATATATAAAACTTAGTCGTTTTGCAGGAACAACAATGGCAGAAATAAACAAAGCTGTTACAAAATTAAAAGCTCGAGGTGTTAAAAACATCATCTTAGATTTAAGAGGAAATGGTGGCGGATATTTAAGAACAGCCATAGATTTAGCAGATGAATTTCTTACACAAGGACAATTAATTGTTTATACCGAAGGAATACACAACCCTAAAGAAGAGCATTTTGCAACAGATAATGGAGATTTTTCGCAAGGGAGATTAGTTGTGTTAGTAGACGAAGGTTCTGCATCGGCAAGCGAAATTGTATCAGGTGCAATACAAGACTGGGATAGAGGTTTAATTATAGGTCGCAGAACTTTTGGAAAAGGATTAGTTCAACGCCAGTTTGTGTTACCAGATAATTCAATGATGCGTTTAACCGTAGCAAAATATTATACCCCATCTACAAGATGTATTCAAAAATCATATGCTCATGGTGTGAAAGAATATTCCGAAGATATAATTAACAGATACAATAACGGAGAACTAACAAACGCCGATAGCATTCATTTTCCTGATAGCTTAAGGTATGAAACCAAAACAATGAAACGTACTGTTTATGGTGGCGGTGGAATTATGCCAGATATTTTTATCCCTTTAGATACCACAAAAGTTTCAGATTTATATGCAAAACTATTCAGAAAAGGTGTAATATATCAGTTTGCCATAGACTATATGGATAAACATCGTAACGAATTAGAAACACAATACACAGATTTTGATACATTTAAAAATAATTTTGAAATGACAAACGAAATGTATTTAGGTTTATTGAAACGAGCCGAGAAAGAAAAAATAGAATATACCGACGAAGATAAAACTAAAAGCTTTGATGAAATAAAACTTATATTTAAAGCATTAGTAGCTCGTGATTTATGGGAAATGTCGGAATATTTTCAAATAGTAAATCCAACAAATGATACATTTAAAAAAGCTGTAGAAATAATATCAAATCAAAAAGAATACAATAATAATTTTAAAAGGAAATAAAAATTGTAACTAATAATAAATAAATAACGTCTTAAAAAAAACTAAAAATTAAATATATGAAAAAGATACAATTATTTTTTATTGTAGCATTACTACTTTTTTCTAGTAGTATATTTGCTCAAACAGATTTAAATGAAAAATTACAAAAAGACCCTGATGTGGTTTATGGAGTAATGGACAACGGAATGACATATTATATACGTCATAACGAAACACCAAAAAACAGAGCTGAATTAACAATTATAACCCGTTCCGGTTCTATTCAAGAAAACGAAAGTCAACGTGGTTTAGCACACTTTTGTGAACATATGTCGTTTAATGGAACTAAAAATTTCCCTAAACACGAACTAGTTAATTTTTTAGAAAAAACAGGAATGAAATTTGGTGCAGATGTAAATGCATATACAATTTTTGACGAAACTGTTTTTGGAATTACAGTACCATTAGATAGTGCTTATTTCTTAGAAAAAGGCTTGTTAGTACTTCACGACTGGTCTGGTTTTGCTACAATGGAAGGCGAAGAAATTGACGCAGAACGTGGTGTAATTCACGAAGAATGGCGTATGAACCAAGGAGCACAATTTAGACTACAAGATACTCTTTTTAATTTAATTTTTAAAGATTCAAAATATGCTGTAAGAAGCACAATAGGACTTATGTCTGTTGTAGATAATTGCCCTTATGACACACTACGTCAATTTTACAAAGATTGGTATAAGCCGGAAAGACAAGCAGTAGTAATTGTTGGAGATTTTGATGCAAAAGAAATTGAAGCAAGAATTATAAAATTATTTAGCGATATTCCAAAATCAACAAATTCTAGAAAATACGTACAAGAAAAAATTCCTGATAATGAAAAACCATTAATTGCAGTTTTAACCGATAAAGAAATGGCACAAACTGCAGTGCAAATGTTTGTTAAACACCCTCGTTTTATAATTAAAACAGTAGGCGATTATAGAACTTCTATAACACACGAATTATATAATCAAATGATAAACGAACGTTTAAAAGAATTAACTCAAAAAGATAATCCACCTTTTGTTTATGGAGTAGCCGGATACGACGAGTTTATTGGACCTCTTGACGCATACATGAGTATTGCAGCAACAAAATCTGATGGTATTTTAGCAGGCACACAAGCTTTGTTCGAGGAAAACTACAGAGTAATTCAACACGGATTTACAGCTACAGAATTAGAAAGAGCTAAAAAATCTTTAATGAAATCTGTTGAAAAAATGTATAATAACAGAGACAAACAAAAATCTAGTGATTACATCGAAGAATACAAAGGAAATTTCTTAATGTCGCAAACTCCAATACCTGGTATGGAAACAGAATATGGCTATTATAAAGAATTTTTAAACGGAATTAATTTAGAAGAAGTAAATAAATTAGCCCCAGAATGGTTTACCGAAAAAAATCTTATAATAATTGCAATGGCTCCAGAAAAAGAAGGTTTTACTGCTCCAACAGCCAAACAAATTGAAGATTTATTATATGCAACAAAAGCAAAACAATTAGAACCTTATATAGATAAAGTTGCTACAAGACCTTTGTTTGAAGATGCTAAATTAATTACAAAAACAGGAAAAGTTACATCTGAAAAAGATATTAATGTATTTAATACCAAAGAATTAATTTTAGATAATGGAATTAAAATAATTGTGAAAACAACAACTAATAAAGATGACGAAATCTTAATGACATCTTATAGTAATGGCGGATATTCTGTTTATGGTCAAGAAGATGATATATCATCGAAAATTGCAGCAGATATAATTATAGAATCAGGTTTAAATGGATTTGACAAAACTGAGTTAGATAAATTGTTATCTGATAAAACAGCAAATGTTACTCCTTATATACATCAATTAACCGAAGGCGTTGACGGAAGTTCTTCTATAGAAGATTTTGAGACAATGTTACAATTAACTCATCTATATTTTGTTAAGCCACGCTATGATAAAACAGCTTATGCCTCTTATATTAGTAAAATGAAATCAACGCTAGAAGACAAGAGTTTATCTCCTGAAAATGCTTTTAGAGATTCTTTGAGTGTAACTTTTGCAAACCATAACAAAAGAGCAAGACCAATGTCGGCTAAATTACTTGATGAAGCAGACTACAAAAGAGTACACAAAATTTATAGAGAAAGATTTGAAGACCCATCAAGTTTTACATTCTTTTTTGTTGGAAATATAGATTTAGAAAAAGCTAAACCTTTATTCGAAAAATACTTAGGTTCGTTACCAAATATCAAAAAAGATGAAAATTGGAAAGACCTTAATATTGATTATCCAAAAGGAAAAGTTGATGTAAAAGCTATAAAAGGAACAGAACCAAAAAGTATAGTGCTTATTCAATTAAATCACGATTTCGATTATAATCAAAAAGATAGAGTTATTATTAAACTACTTAGCAAGGCATTATCAATTAGTTTAATTGACACTGTTAGAGAAAAATACGGAATCGCATATTCAATAGGAGCTTATCCTGCTTACGATAAACTACCTACTGCTTCGGCAAGTATGACTGTTTATTTCCCTTGTGCTCCTAACAATATTGAGCAAGCTACAAAAGAAACTTTTGAAATATTTAATGATGTAATAGCAAACGGCGTTTCAGAAATAAATCTAAACAAAGCAAAACAACAATTGCTTAAAGAACACGAAACAGATTTAAAAGAAAATAAGTATTGGTTAAATACAATGAAAGAGTATTATTTTTATAAACTCCCTCATAAAGAATTTGATGCTTATCCTAAATTAGTTAATTCTATAAATGAAAAAGATATTAAAAAAGCTGCTGCTAAATATCTAAAAGATGATAATTATATTAGAGTTTCTTTAATACCTGAAAATTAAAATTATTTATAATCCCTATTGGGATATCTAATTACCCGACGCTTGCGGCGGTTATAAAAAAACATCTCTTGTAAATTACAAGAGATGTTTTTTGCATCTTAAAATATAAAAAATGAATAAGTTAAAATTATTAATCTATATATTAAGCTCATTAATTTTTATTGCTAATATCTATTTTGTTATAGATGGTATAGATAGCAAACCTATAGACTCTTTGTACACCAACAACAGTATATTAAATTTGATAATGATTAGCAGAATTAATCAAATTATTGCGTTTATTTTTTCTGTAATACTTTTAGTTATAGGACTTGGTAATACAATAAAAGAAAAGCAAACTTTTTGGTTTTTTATAGCACTTAATTTCTTAAATGCTTTTGCTGTTTTTGCAGTTGCAAAATATCTTAGTATGCTTAATATTTAGGGTTTGCTGAGAAACGCATAAAAAGTTATTACAAAATCACTTAAACTAAAACACGCTATTGTAAATTTGCATTTACAAATGTTAAAATCATAGTTTTATGCTTGCCCGATTTCTGCCTTGTTGCTCAAAATCCAAATCCTCAAATACCTTAGTATTCTGCGGTTTAAATTTCCATTAATCAAGTACTCCAATTAAATCAAATTCGCTGGCATCGGTAATTTTTATATTATAAAACTTACCTAGCTCAAGTTTGTCGGAATAAATAACAACTTCGTTATCAACTTCGTAAGAATCAAATTCGGTTCTGCCAATAAATTTATTATCTTCTTTTTTGTCTATTAAAACCTTAAAAGTTTTTCCTATTTTGGAGCTGTTAATCTCGTAAGAAATATCTTGTTGCAAAGCCATAATCTCGTCGGCTCTTGTTTGTTTTGTTTCTGCCGAAACATTGTCTTTGTAATTATCTTTTGCAAAGGTATTATCTTCGTTGGAATATGTAAAAACTCCCATTCGTTCAAAACGAACATTTGTAACAAATTCTTTTAAGTCTTCAAAATCTTGTTCTGTTTCGCCAGGGTGACCAACAAGCAGAGTTGTTCTTAGATTTATTTCGGGAATTTTTTCTCTTATTATATTAAGCAAATTATAGGTTTCTTGTTTGCTTATATTTCTACGCATTTTGCTAAGAACATTATCGCTTATGTGTTGCAAAGCAATATCGATATAATTACAAACATTTGGTTTCTTTTGCATTATATCAAGAATTTTATAAGGAAAGTTTGCAGGATAAAAATAATGTAAACGTATCCATTCTAAGCCTTCAATTTCTGAAAGTTTTTCTACTAATTCGGGTAGTTTTTGTTCTTTGTAAATATCTAGTCCGTAATAAGATAAATCTTGTGCGATAACAATTAATTCTTTTACTCCTTTAGAAACTAAATATCGTGCTTCTGCCAAAATTGCTTCCATTGGTTTAGATATATGCTTGCCACGAATTAGCGGTATTGCACAAAAAGAACAAGTTCTGTCGCAACCTTCAGATATTTTTAAGTATGCAAAATGTTTTGGAGTAGTAATTATTCTTTCGCCAATAAGTTCTTTTTTGTAGTCAATTTCTAAACCTTCAACAATTTCTTTAAAATTATTTACTCCAAAATAATCATCAACTTCGGGAATGTCTTTTTTTAACTCATCTTTGTATCTTTCAGATAAACAACCTACTACAAATAGCTTTTTTATTAAACCTTGCTTTTTTGCCTCAACATAGTTAAAAATTGTTTCAATAGATTCTTCTTTTGCATCATCAATAAAACCGCAAGTGTTGATTACAACTACATCGGTTTTTTTATTTGTTTCGTGATAAATTTCAAAATCATTTGCTTTAAATTGGTTTAGCAAAATTTCGGAATCTACAAGGTTTTTTGAACAACCTAAGCTTATTATATTTACTGATTTTTTTTGCATATTCTCTATGTTTTTTTTGTCATTTTGACTACAACAAAGAATCCGTTTAAAATTATTAAAGTCTCTTCACTTCGTACAGAATTACAGCATTGTATTTAATCCCAATTGAGATATTTAATTTACTGACGCTTGCAGCAAGTTTGTTAATTTATACACTCTACTTTATATTTCAATCTCTTGTCTATAAACTCAAGTGTCTGATGTAGAAAGTTCGAGTTCAAAGCCTGTCCCGATTTATTTCGGGGGCTTGCATAGATTGAAAAATGTAAGTTTACATATGTAAATGACCATTTTTCAAACAAGCATAACGCAGAAATCGGACTTTATAGACAGACACTAACTAAACAAAGAATCGACAAACTCTTTACGATTAAAAATTTGTAAATCTTCCATTTGTTCGCCAATACCAATATATTTCACAGGGATTTTAAACTGGTCTGAAATACCAATAACCACACCACCTTTAGCTGTTCCATCAAGTTTTGTAAGAGCAAGTGCCGAAACCTCTGTAGCTTTTGTAAATTGTTTTGCCTGTTCAAAAGCATTTTGTCCGGTAGAACCATCAAGAACTAAAAGAACCTCGTGAGGTGCATCAGGAATTATTTTTTGCATAACAGATTTTATCTTAGAAAGTTCATTCATTAAATTTATCTTATTATGCAGTCTTCCGGCAGTATCAATAATAACAATATCGGCATTATTTGCTTTTGCCGAAGCAAGTGTGTCGTAAGCAACAGAGGCAGGATCAGAGCCCATTTGTTGTTTTACAATTGGCACATCAACACGTTTGCTCCAAATATCAAGTTGTTCTACTGCTGCGGCTCTAAAAGTGTCGGCTGCACCAAGATAAACTTTTTTACCCATATTTTTAAATTGATAGGCTAGTTTACCTATTGTTGTAGTTTTTCCAACACCATTAACGCCAACAACCATAATAACGTAAGGGTTTTCTCCTGCCGAAAAATCTACATCTACTTCGCCAGAATTATTTTCTTGCAAAAGTGCTGCAATTTCTTCTTTTAAAATTGTATTTAATTCAGTTACACCAAAATATTTATCAGAAGCAACACGTTTTTCTATTCTTTCAATAATTTTAATTGTTGTATCAACACCAACATCAGAGGTAATTAAAACTTCTTCTAAATTATCTAAAACCTCATCGTCAACCTTAGATTTCCCTGCAACTGCACGAGATATTTTTTTAAAAACACTCTCTTTAGTTTTAGATAAACCCTCGTCTAAACTCTCCTTTTTTTCTTTCGAAAATATTCCAAAAATCCCCATCGCAATAATTAATATTAGATATTATAACTTACAAAGGTACAAAAAAGCTATTTAGTAATCAAATTGTACTTTTAGCTCTAAAGAGTAAACATATATTTTATCAACTTACGTATTTTAGGTATTATTATATCTATATTATTGCATAATAAAAATCTGTAAATAAATTTGTTACAATGTTTTTTTTATGTACATTTGTTTTGTAAAACTACAAAACCATATAACATGAAAAAACTAAGTTTATTTTTAATTTTGTTTAGCATTGGTTTTATATCCTTTGCACAAAAAGGCAGAACTCTTAGCACAGCTAAAGAAATTGAACAGCGTGGAGAACAATTTAGAGTTCCTGCAACAGCAGACCAAAATTTTATTGCACAAGATGTTAATGGTAATACTTGGAATCTTTACGAATTACTTGATGAGGGTAAATATGTAATGCTAGATTTTGATTA
>Ga0256827_10000545_pt1 | contig 23430 bp, 28 predicted proteins | sample CV84metaG_FD_185977 | JGI IMG/M metagenome (GOLD analysis project Ga0256827, IMG submission 185977) | Hydrothermal vent microbial communities from East Pacific Rise, Pacific Ocean - CV84 | ecosystem: Environmental > Aquatic > Marine > Hydrothermal vents | place: Pacific Ocean: East Pacific Rise...
CGGATCTTGAAGCCTATCTGCAAAGCGGCGAGTGGCAGGGGAAAGCGGGCGGCTGTATGGTCGAAGGGTTCTGCAAGAAGTATATTCTGGAGGTAAGAGGCTTCGAGAGTACGGCGATGGGACTTCAGGTAGAAGTATTGAGGCCGTGGTTGTAATGGTTAGAACACTGTAGGGGTCGGTCTTGTGCCGACCCTGTCAATAATCAAGGACAGGCATAAGAGCTGCCCCTGTACAATATTAGATAAGAGATGAAAAGGTTGACTGTATGTACGAAAAAGAACTTGAAGCGTTAAGGCGTGCCGGGCGTTTCAGGGAACGCATACTTTATGATGACAGGTTGGAGGATTTGGCTTCCAATGACTACCTGGGACTCTCTTCTGACAAAAAGCAGTTTAACAAGGCGGTCAAACTGGTTAAATCCTATAAAACGCTCAGTTCCAAAGCCAGTATGCTTGTTAACGGCTACCACCCTGTTCACCGTCTGTTCGAACTGACGATAGCGGAGTATAACGGTTTTGAAGAGGGGCTGGTGGTAGGGAGCGGTTTTCTTGCCAACATGTCGCTCATAGAAGCGCTTGTACGAAAAAATGATCTGCTCTTCATGGATGAAGAGTACCATGCTTCGGGGGTGATGGCTTCGGGGCTTCTGGGAGAGCGGGTCATTACCTTTGCCCATAATGATGCGGATGATCTTAAAAGAAAACTCGCAGCCCACCCTGCCAGGCGGCAGATCATTGCCGTAGAGGGGGTATACTCCATGAGCGGAGAGCTCTGCAGCAGAGCGATCTTTGATATTGCCGATGAATCCGGTGCGATACTGATCGTCGATGAGGCGCACAGTGCGGGGGTTCTGGGAAAAAATCTTTTAGGTATTTTCGAACATTACGGTATCGGAATTCATGAACGCCATATCAAAATGGGAACACTGGGAAAAGCGTATGGAAGTTACGGGGCATACATTCTGGCATCAGCCAATATCATCAGCTTTCTGGAGAACCGGGCGAAGCCCATCATCTACTCTACCGCCCCTTCCGTATTCGATACGGCACTGGCCCTGGTAAATGTCAAACATATACGCAAACATGCAAAAAAATACCGTAAAAAGATCACACAAAGGCAGATGGTTGTCAAAAGAATGACAGGCGTTACTTGTGAGAGCCTTATTCTGCCTATGGTAATGCCGGGTAACGAGTATGCGCTTTTTATGCAAAAAGGGTTGATGGCTCAGGGGTACCTGGTAGGGGCGATACGCCAGCCTACGGTTACAAAACCGATACTCAGAGTGATATTGAACCTTGGGGTCTCTTCTAAAAAGCTTCAGCATGTATTGGCACTCATTAGCCATAACACGGTACAATAATAAAATTATTTTATGAAAGGTTTCTGTGTTCAATAGTCTGGTAAAAGGCTCCATTATCCTTATGATGATCTTCGCTGTGGCGCTGGGTGCCGCATTTATCTATGCGTATGAAGAGATCTCCCTGGATGCGGACAAACTCATCAATTACAAACCTGAAATATCCTCTGTCATTCTGGATAGGAATGGTGAAAAACTGGCGTATGTTTTTAAAAAACAGCATCGTCTCTATGCCCGCTATGACGAGCTTCCAAGCCACCTTGTCGAAGGTCTTATTGCGATGGAAGATACAAAGTTCTTTGAACATAACGGAGTCAACCCCGATGCAATTCTCAGAGCGGTTTTTAAAGATATTCAGGCAGGGAAATTCGTAGAGGGCGGCAGTACACTTACCCAGCAGCTGATCAAAAACAAGATCCTTACCAATGAAAAGAAACTTGCCCGTAAGATCAAAGAGGCGATTCTTGCTTTGAAAATTGAGCATGAATTGAGTAAAGAGGATATTATAGAACGCTATCTGAACGAGATCTCTTACGGAAACAACTATTTTGGGGTCAAGACAGCAGCGAACGGATATTTCCATAAGGAGCTCAATGAACTTACCCTCAAAGAGTGTGCGATGCTGGTTGGGATACCCAATGCCCCAAGTTATTATAACCCTTTGCGGCATTATAAACGTGCATTGAACCGTGCGAACAATGTACTCTACCGCATGAAAAGCATAGGGTGGCTGACAAAAAGCGATTATCTCAAAGCGGTCAAAGAGTCTCCGAAAGTTTACAAAACATCGCTGACGCAGAATATCGCCCCCTATATCGTCGATGAAGTTCTACGGCGTTTCAAGGGCAAACTCGGAGATGTAAGGACCGGTGGATACCAGATCTATACAACGATCGATATGAAACAGCAGGCCATTGCAAAAGAGGCTGTTGCTTTTGCCTATAAAAAAGCATTGAAACGCTACAGGGAGAAGCCTGAAAAGAGTACATTGAATGCAGCTTTTGTCTCGGTTGAAAGTAAAACCGGTGATATCTTGTCTATGGTGGGCGGGGTGGATTATAAAAAATCCGCTTTTAACCGGGTTACGCAGGCTGAACGTCAGCCCGGATCGGCATTTAAACCCTTTATTTACCAGACGGCACTGGATATGGGGTATAATCCTGCAAGCCCTCTGACCGATCTTGCAAGGACATTCCAGTATTACTATAAAGGCAAGCCGAAGATATGGGCCCCAAAAAACTATGAACATGATTTTAAAGGTTTCATGCCGCTGCGTGAAGCATTGGTGCACTCAAGAAACCTTGCAACGATCAACCTGGTCTTTGACCTGGGTGTCAATACCATACGCAAACGCCTGGCGTTCTTCAATGTCCCTCATATTCCAAGAGATATGTCGATTGCTTTGGGGAATCTAGGTTTAAGCCCGCTGAAAATGGCGGAGATATTTTCTGTATTTGCCAACCATGGGCATATGATTGCACCGAGACTTGTCAGTAAGATCATCTCCAAAGAGGGGGCTGTGATCTATGAGACCCGCCCCAAAGAGATAGAGGGCTTCACCACACCCGAACAGGCATATCTGATGACAGATATACTTAAAGATGTTATTAAAAGAGGTACGGGAAGGAATGCACGTGTGGAGGGAATAGAACTTGCAGGAAAGACAGGTACGACCAACAATAATATCGATGCCTGGTTCTGTGGATACTCTCCGACAATAGAGACGATCGTTTGGTTCGGACGGGACAATAACAAACCCATAGGGAAAAGGGCTACGGGAGGGGCTGTCGCAGCACCGGCATTTGCCTATTATTATAAAAAACTGTTGAAGATATATCCTGACATAAAACGTACTTTTGACATACCACAGGGAGTTTTCCGTGGTGAGTATGACGGGAAACCTGAACTCTATACGGCTATCTCCCCTCTGCCTTCGAAGAAAAAAAGTGTTGATGAATTCGATGAACCTCAAAGAGAAGAGGAGACCCAGATTGTAGAAGAGGATGATATCGACCCTGAAGAGGATATGGGGTTGGCCAAAACGATCAATATCGACGAAGATCCGGCGGTAAGTACACAAGAGGAAGAAGATGATTCTCTGCACCCTAAAAGAAATGCTCCTAAAACACCGGCGTCAGAGGATAGCGGTACGCTCTTCTAATGTCCTCCAAAAAGATTATTTTTGTACTTGACCCTATGTGCTCATGGTGCTGGGGTTTTGCCCCTGTTGTAAAAGCCTTTCGAAACAGTGCCACTGAAAGAGACAGAGTTTCTCTTGTTATGGGAGGTTTGCGTACCAGTGGCGATATGGTGTGGGACCAGAAAGCAAAAAATTATCTTCGTCAACAGTGGGATCAAGTGGCCCACAGGACAGGGCAGCCGTTCTCAGACAGTCTGTTTGACAGAAAAACGTTTGTGTACGATACTTACCCTGCCTGTAAAGCAGTTGTAAGTGTACGTGAACTTTTTGGTATTGACAGTGCTTTTGCCTACTTTCATACCATACAGGCAGCCTTTTACCTGCAAGGTCAGGATACGAGTAACTTTACCGTACTTCAGGAATTGCTGGATTCTTTGCAGTTAAACCGCCACAAATTTGAAGGTTTTTTCCATTCTGAAAGGGCAGAGGTACTGATGCGGCATGATTTCGCCAAAGCCAGATCGATGGGAGCCAATGCTTTTCCCTCTGTCGTCACAATCGATGAAGCGGGACATATGGTGTGCCAAAAAGGGTACAGAAATATTGAAAATTTGAAAAAAACAGCAGGTATATAAAAAAGAAAAGTTCCCAGGCAGAGAGCCTGAGAAACGGTGTTAGCAAGAGTAAGTAGTGATATACTCGTGTGCTGTAGGTCTTCCTTCTACAGGAACTACGTGTCTTGCGAACTGGTAATCAACATAATTTTTCACGAACTCTTCATCCATGATTGGTGCAAGGAATGCATGGTCTTTTTCAAGGCCTTCAAGTGCGTCTCTGAATGTATTTGGAAGTTCAGGGATCTTTCTTTCAGCAATTTCGTCTCTTGTCAGTTCAAAGAGATCTTCGTTAAATGGTCCGACAAGGTCATAACCGCCTTGTTTGATACCGTCGATACCTGCTGCCATCAGTACGGCAAATGCAAGATATGGACAGGCAGTCGAGTCAGGGAATCTTGTTTCGATTCTTGTTGCTTTTTCTCCTGCACCGTAAGGGATACGGCAAGCTGCAGAACGGTTCTGGCTTGAGTAGGTAAGGATTCTTGGCGCTTCAAAGCCTGGAAGCAGTCTTTTGAAAGAGTTTGTACTTGCATTTGTAAATGCGGCAACCGCTTCTTTGTGAGCAAAGATACCACTCAGGTAGTCAAGCGCAGTTTTTGAAAGGTTTGCATATGCACCCTCTTCGAAGAAAAGGTTTTTACCCTCTTTCCAGAGTGACTGGTGTACGTGCATACCGTTTCCGTTATCGTTATAGATTGGTTTTGGCATGAAAGTCGCGGTTTTTCCGTTAAGGTGCGCTACCATTTTTACAACATATTTGTATTTTTGAACATTGTCCGCAGCGGTGATGATGTCGGAGAATACAATACCGATCTCATGTTGGCCCTGAGCCACTTCGTGGTGACCCAATACTACTTCAAGGCCTACCTCTTCAAGGATTTGCATCATTTCAGCTCTCAGGTCGACAGCAGAGTCTGTAGGCATGACCGGGAAGTACCCGCCTTTGATTCTTGGTCTGTGGCCCATATTCCCATACTCACCGTAATCTTCATTGTCCGCCCAGTGTCCTTCGTCTGTCTCTATTTTAAATGACTGGTGGTTGTCGTTGTCTACAATTTTGACATCGTCAAAGATGAAGAATTCGTTTTCAGGGCCGAAGTATGCAGCATCTGCGATGCCTGCTTCTTCAAGATATTTCAACGCTTTTTTTGCAATGGCTCTTGGACATTTGGCATACAGCTCGTTTTTGTAGATGTCATAGACATCACAGATCACACATACGGTACTGTCAGCGGTGAAAGGATCGAGGAATGCAGTCTCTACATCAGGCATGAGGATCATATCGGACTCGTTGATCGGCTGCCAGTTTTCGATAGATGAACCATCAAACGGAACACCATTTTCAAGCATTGCGTCATCTACCGCACTTCTTCTATATGTAATATGGTGCCACGCACCTTTGATATCTGTAAATCGGAAGTCAACAAATTCTACTTCGTTTTCTTCACAGTATTTGTCGAATTCTGCGATATTGTTCACAAATTTACCCATGTTGTAATTCTCCTAATTGAAATTTATCACTAAATTATAACCATTCTAAAATAAATGTTTTCAGCGTTTTTGCCTAAAAAGTAACCAATTGCTTCTCTCTAGCTTGAAAAGTAACAGCTTTTGTGTACCCTACCTCTTTTGCAAGTGAAATAACCGATTCATAGGCAAATCCCACCTGTTCGACTGAATGGGCATCGGAGCCGAAAGTGATGGGTATTTCCAGAGCGTATGCCTCTTCCAAAAGGGCTTTGGAAGGGTATATCTCTCCAATAGGTTTACGCAGTCCGGCGGCATTGAGTTCAAGTACCATATGGGATGATTTAATGGCAAGCAGGGCATCTTTTGCCAGAAGCCTGATATCTTTCTGCGGCAGGTACCTAAAGACTTTAATCAGGTCAAAATGTCCGGCAATGTCAAATTTTCCAGATTTTGCCATCGCTTCGGTCGCTTCGAAATATGCCTGCCATATTTCATCTATATTCCGCTCTTTCCAGCCTCCGATAAATTCCGGGTTGTCAAAGCTCCATTTGTCGATAAAGTGTACCGAACCGATAAGATAGTCAACATTGGCATGCAGTACCCGTTCTTCCATATGTCCTGGCAGCCAGTCTACTTCATATCCGAGCCGTATATCGATCTCGTTCCTGTATTTTTCTTTTGCGGCAAGTATCTCACTCTCATACGCCGCCATCTCATCAAACGCCAGGCGGTAGCCTTCATCGAAATCCATAGGCGCGTGTTCTGAAAAGCCGTAAATGTCGATACCCAGTTCAATGGCTTTTTCAATATAGGCATCGATACTTCCTTCTGCATGGTTGCAGCGTGTCGTGTGGTTGTGCAAGTCAATTCGTGTTGTTTTCATACCATGGATTTTAGCACAAAATCTCTCTTTTACTACTAATAGGGTAAAATAAGAACCAAAATAGCCTTGATTAGGAATCAAATGAGAGAGAAGAAGCACGTAGAACTTTTGGCCCCCGCCGGCAACCTTGAGAAGATGAAGATTGCACTGAATTACGGTGCAGATGCCGTATATGGCGGAACGAGTACCTTTTCACTGCGTATTCGTTCAGGCAAGGAGTTCGATATGGATTCGTTCGCCGAAGGGATAGCCTATGCCCATGAGAGAGACAAAAAAGTATATGCAACGGTTAATTCGTTTCCTTTCAATTCCCAGATCAGGCTCTATGAGAACCATATTGCCAAGATTGCAGAGTTGAAGCCCGATGCACTCATTGTCTCAAGTCCCGGTGTGGTGAAGATAGCCCACCGTATCGCGCCGGATATTCCCGTGCACCTCTCTACACAGGCAAATGTGATGAACGCTATGGATGCGGAGGTCTATTATGATCTTGGGGTAAAACGGATCATCGTTGCGCGTGAGATCAGCCTTAAAGACTGTGAAGCCATCAAAACCCACCTGCCCGATATGGAACTGGAAGTATTCGTACACGGTTCGATGTGTTTTGCCTACAGCGGCCGCTGCCTGGTTTCCGCTTTGCAGACAGGGCGTGTGCCAAACAGGGGTTCCTGTGCCAATGACTGCCGTTTCCCGTATGAGATCTATGCCCACAATCCTGAAAGCGGTACCACATTCAGGCTTGATGAAGAGGAGGGTGTGGGTACCTACATCATGAATGCCAAAGATATGAATATGGCATCCCATGTCGATGAGATCCTCTCTTCGGGTGTGATCGATTCGCTCAAGATCGAAGGGCGCACCAAGTCGCCGTACTATGCGGGTGTCGTGACAAAGGCGTACCGTCATGCCATCGATGACTATTATGCCAATGATTTTGATGAAAAACGCTACCAGAGAGAGCTGAATACAACTCAGAACCGCGGCTTTACCGATGCCTATCTGATCTCACGCCCGTTTGAAAAGAACGATACGCAGTCCCATGCATTCTCGATTCAGTACGGCACACACCAGGTAGCCGGACTTGTTGGAGAAAGCGGTACAACCTGGAGATGCAAAGATAAAACCTGTGTCGGAGACAGTGTAGAGATCGTGCTGCCAGTAGGCGCAACGGTGGAACAGGTAGATAATGAGATAGGAAAGATCGAGGAAGTGGCAGGGCAATACTGGCTGACCTTCAAGAAGATCGTCACCAAAGAGGGAAAAGAGAAACCGTGTGTCCACAGTGGTGACCTCAATGAGATCCAGCTTCCTGCCAGACTTCCCGGATATACGATCCTCCGACGCAGGATAGACGAGGCACTGGAGAAGAAGGGACTGAAAGAGGACTCTACGCCGATGAGCATGGAACCAAAGGGTGATTAAAGAGTTCGAATGTGAGCTGTAGGGTGTGTGTCTCCGGAGGGAATGCCCTTGGGAGCGATTGCCCACCAGTACCGGAATGTATAGTTGAATTCAAACGGTTTTTTTGAGTTGATCTATGCATTTCCAAAAAATGATTTAACAGAAGAAGGAAACAATATGAAATTTGTATCGATCGTAATCGGCAGCAAAAGTGACTATAATGTTATGAAAGAGTGTGCGGAGACACTGAAAAAATTCGGTGTACCGTATGAACTGATCATCTCTTCTGCTCATAGAAGTCCGGAGAGAACGAAAAACTATATTAAAGAAGCGGAATCCAAAGGTGCGCAGGTATTTATAGCGGCGGCAGGAATGGCAGCACACCTTGCCGGAGCTTTGGCGGCATGTACGACAAAGCCTGTGCTTGGCGTACCTATGGAGAGTGGGGCGCTCAAGGGTGAAGATGCACTTCTGAGTACGGTGATGATGCCTGGCGGTATGCCTGTCGGTACGGTTGCCATTGGTAAAGCGGGAGCGGTCAATGCCGCCTACCTTGCTATCCAGATCATGGCACTGGGAGATGATGAGTTGAAAGTAAAACTCCAGGAAGACCGTATTTCCAAAGCGAAGAAGGTGGAACTTGACTCTTCCGAGATCGAAGTGATCCTTTAGGAAGCGAAGAGGTAAGAACGAAGAGTGAAGAGTTGAGGTATGCGGTGCTGCGGCTCCGCTTCCCTAATGAAAACTGTAGGTTGGAGTGTCCACACCCCGACAAAATAGTAAGTTGGGTTTTAGTCATAACGTGTGGCCAAAACCGAATCTACAGAGAAATCCATATAAAAAGAGAAAGCATGAATAAAGACGCAATTACTTTTAGTGAGCTACTACTTAAACTTCAGCAGTTCTGGGCAGAGCAGGGATGCAATATTGTCCAGCCTTACGATATACCGGCCGGAGCGGGAACATTTCACCCTGCGACACTGCTTAGAAGCCTTGACTCCAAACCATGGGCAACAGCCTATGTGGCACCAAGCCGTCGCCCGACAGACGGCCGTTACGGGGAGAACCCCAACCGTTTGGGTGCCTATTACCAGTTCCAGGCACTCATCAAGCCGAGTCCGGACAATATTCAGGAGCTTTACCTTAAATCTCTGGAGTACCTGGGGTTGAACCTGCAAGAGCATGATATCCGTTTTGTCGAGGACAACTGGGAGTCTCCAACCCTCGGTGCATGGGGACTCGGCTGGGAAGTGTGGCTTGACGGAATGGAAGTGACACAGTTCACCTATTTTCAGCAGGTAGGCGGGATCGCCTGTGACCCTGTGGCAGTGGAGATTACCTACGGTACGGAGCGTCTGGCAATGTACCTGCAGGGAGTGGAAAGCGTCTTTGATATTGTCTGGAACAGAAACGGAGATGAGGTGACCACCTATGCGGATGTGCATAAAGAGAGTGAGTACGAATTTAGTAAATATCATTTTGAAGTAGCAACTGTCGAGAAACTTTTCCAGCATTTTGACGATGCCAGTGCGGAGTGTAAACTCTGTCTTGAGAAGGGGCTGCCTCTGCCGGCCTATGATGAGTGTATGAAAGCCTCCCACGCTTTCAATGTACTTGATGCCAGAAAGGCGATCTCACAGGCACAGAGACAGAACTACATTCTTAAAGTACGTGAGCTATCCATCGGATGTGCGCAGCTTTATAAGGCGCAAGAGGAAGAGCGTAATGCACGTGTGAATGCGTAGGGGGTCGATTCTATATCGATCCCTGTTTAAATGATGGCAGATATGGAATCTGCCACTACGGAGATAAAATGTTATTACAAGAAGTTTATAACCATCTAGATAAAATAAGCCCTTTCGAACTACAGGAAAAGTGGGACAATTCCGGATTGATCGTTGGAGATATGGGACGTGAGGTTTCACAAATCGTACTTTCACTCGATATTGATGAAACAGTGATCGATGAAGCCAAAGAGGGGACGCTTTTTGTGGTGCATCATCCGCTTATTTTCGGAAATATGACACAGCTTGATTTTTCCAAATACCCTTCAAACCTGCTTGAAAGGATGATCCTTAAAAAGCATTCCTGCATTGCGATGCATACCAATTTTGATCAGACACACCTGAACCGCTATGTCTTTGAAAAAGTATTGGGATTCAGCCTTGATTCGGAAGAATCTTTTGTTTGCAGGGCAAAAGGAAGCTGGCGCTATCATGAACTGCTGGCGCTTTTCAAGGAAAAACTGCAACTTCCCACATTGAAAGTCATAGGAAAAAAAGAACAGATCCATACGGTTGCAATGACGACAGGTGCGGGGGCATCGTTGATGGATGTTGTGGATGCGGACTGCTTTTTGACAGGGGATATCAAGTACCATGATGCAATGAAAGCGATGAGTGAAGATTTGATGATGGTAGATATCGGACACTATGAAAGTGAACGATTTTTTGCCGAGATACTTCTGGATGAATTGAAAGGTTTAGATATTTTAGCTATAATTGCGAATTCTAAAAACCCGTTTCATATGGAAACACTTTGAAAAAACCCTCAAAACTCCCAAAGGATAGAGATTGAACAAACATTTACAAGAGTTGATAGAACTTGCAAAAAATGATCAGGCGATTGACAGCTATACGCCTCAACTGGAAGCTGCCGATAAAAAAATAGCGAAAGCGCAGAAGAAAGTCGATACCGTTCAGGCTGAGATCGATGAGTTGGCTGCTGCCATAGCGGATAACGAAGAGAAGGTAAAAAGTTTTGAAGAGCAGTTGACACTGCTTCATGAACAACTTGCTTCCAATGCGAAAAAAGCGAAAGATATTACAACGGAAAAAGAGATGAAAGCACTCTCTTTGGAAGAAGATATCGCCAAAGAGAAGATGACCTTCGCCAATGAAGAGATAGAAAGGCTTCAAGCGGTCAATGAGACCAAAACAGCGCTGCTGAACGAAGCAAACGAGAAACTGCAAACACTTAAAGAGAGTTTTTCGGCTATCAGTAAAGAGGTAGAAGCAGAAAAAGCGGAAATCGAAAAGAGTAAAGCCGAACTGTTTATCAAGAGAGAAGAGATCAGCAGAAACCTTGAACAGAAAGTACTCTCTTTTTACGAAAAAATCCGTATTTGGGCAGGAAATACAGCAGTGGTACCAGTCAGAAAACAGGCATGTTACGGATGTTATATGAAACTGAACGACAAGACATACTCCGAAGTGATCAAAGGTGATGAAATTGTCAACTGTCCTCACTGCGGAAGAATCCTCTACATCGAGAGAGAGTCGGAAGAGGCGTAACAGTAACAAAGGTACGGCCCGATGAAAATCGCGGGGCTTGCTTGCTAATGTCTTATTAAAACAGCGTGGGCGGTTGCCCACCCTACAGAGGGATAAATGAATACGCTTTTTTCCTATTTTTATGCAATTGCCTCTTTTGCCATTTATATCGCAGCCATCCCTTTTCTTCTTTTTTTCTCTCTTAAAACAAAATATAAAGAGTCTATTCCCGCCAGGTTTTTTTTAAAGAACAATACACCGTTGAAGGCAGGCGGTATCTGGTTTCACTCATGCAGTTTCGGAGAGGCAAAAGCGGTCAAGCCGCTGGTAGATGCCGTTCCCCATGAAGCGTTGCGTATGAGTACTACGACCCATACCGGGCTGAAAGTACTGCGTGAATATACGGCACAGAGTCGGTACCTTCCTTTTGAACCGCTGCTTTTTTACTGGCTGAAACCACAAAAGGCACTGGTTGTGATGGAAGCGGAGTTTTGGTACCTGCTTTTTGCTCTGGCAAAAAAAAGAGGTGCAAAAACCCTGCTGGTCAATGCCCGCATGAGCGACCGTTCTTTTCCGAAATATAAAAAAATCGGCTGGTTTTACAGGGAGATATTTAAATATATAGATGAAGTATATGCCCAGACAGCTACGGACAAAAAAAGGCTTGAAGCGTTGGGTGCGAAGCATGTCGTTGTGACAGGAAACATCAAACTTGCATATTTGCCCCAACCCTCAAAAAGATTGTCCAAACCCTCTTCTCTGCTTGTGTGTGCGGCAAGTACGCATGAGGGGGAGGAGAGGCTGGTACTGGAAGCATTTCTCGCTTTGAAAAAAGAGGAGCCTAAGAGTCGGCTGGTTGTGGTCCCCCGCCATCCGGAACGTTTTGAAAAAGTGGCGGAGCTGATAGATACTTTTGCAAAAGAGCACCGTTTGAAATGGCAGCGTTATTCCAAATCGGAGCGATTTGAAAATGATATTGTACTGGTGGATGTACTGGGTGAACTTGTCAATATCTATGCCATTTCGGATATTGTGATACTGGGTGGGGCGTTTGAACCAGTCGGTGGGCACAATGCCGCAGAAGCGGCCCAGTTTGGATGCAAGATTATTTCAGGAAAACACTACTTCAACCAAAAAGATATTTTTGATGCGGTAGAGGGGATCGCTGTTGTAGAGGCTTCCAACCTTGGAAGAAGACTTTTGCAACATGGTGTACTGAAGGCGGCAAAGATCAAACATAAAAGTGATATTTCACTGATTTTAAAGAGTATACAAGATGTTCTATGAGATAAAAGACGATAAAGTAAGTTTACGTATTAAGGCGCAGCCTGCAGCAAGCCGAAACGAGTTTTGTGAAATTTACGGAGAAGATGCGATCAAGATACGTATTAAAGCGCCTGCCGTGGAAGGTGCGGCGAACAAGGAACTGGTAAAGTTCCTTTCAAAGTCTTTTAAGGTGAGTAAGAGCGATATTTTGTTTAAAACGGGGCAGAACAGCAAAATAAAGATAATAGAATTTCCTCTAACGGAAAAATTTAATGAATGGATAGAAACAAATGGCTACAGATAAAGCATATAAAGTATTGGCAGAGCAGCAGGGTATTTCAAACAAAAAAGCAAAAGAGCTTATTGACAGAGGGTTGGTCTATGTCAGCGATAAAAAAGTGAAGATCGCACGGGCGGAGATCAATACCCAGACGAAATTTCGTATCGAGTACCCTGAAGATATCGAGATACTGTATGAGGATGAAAATATTATCGCTGTCAACAAACCGGCACAGGTAGACAGCTACGATATTCAAAATGCCGTCGAAGGGGCGGAGCTCCTGCACAGGCTGGATAGAGATACTTCCGGAGTACTGTTGCTTGGAAAGAACCGGGAATTTATAGAGCGTGCGGTCACAGAGTTTAAAAACCGCAGAGTTGAAAAGTATTATGTCGCGTGGATAGAGGGTGTCTTGTATGAGAAGGTCGAGATAGACGAGCCGATTTTCACCGTAAAGAAAGGGAAAGCTTTCTCGATGGTAGATCCGCTTAGAGGGAAGAAAGCACATACTGTGGTAGAACCTGAAGAGATACAGGGAAAAAAATCGAAAGTGCATATTAAGATTACAACGGGAAGAACGCACCAGATACGTGTACATCTATCGTACATCGGGCATCCTGTTATCGGTGATGAACAGTACGGCAGCCGTACACAGTCCAAACGTGTGCTGTTACATTCTGCAAAAATAAAACTGTTCGATTATGAATTTATCGCTAAAGAACCCAAAGATATCGTAAGGTATAAATAGGAGAAAAGAGAGAGGCGAAACACCTCTCTGTCGTGGTAGATTAATATCTGTAGTGTTTGTCGTAAGTACTTCTGATCGCCTGGTCTCTTGAAGAAGATTCTATTTCATGCATCAGCTCTTTCTCTTCGGATCTACACTCTTTGTATCCATCATTCCAGCCCTCTTTGTATTTTGCATTGCTGTCGAATCGGCGTACATCTTTTTTGAACTGGTCGAACATGGAACCTCCGGCTTTTTTACCGCTTGTACATCCGTCTCCGTAGCCCTGGGAGTAGTTCGGGCCGTATCCCTGTTGTCTCATCATCTCGGCAGTGCTTGCACATCCGCTGAACATTACGATTCCGGAAATCATCGTTGTCGCTAGAAGCAGTGTGGTTTTTTTCATATATACCTCTCTTTTATGTTATAAATATGTAAGATGATAGCTAAAAGGGATTTAAAAAGTAAATATCATTTTCAAAACAGTTTCCATAAAAAATGATAATTATTTTTTGGATGAGATATAGAGGACCCCTCCAAAGATAAGCATTACCATCAATATAAAAGTGAGGTGCATATCAATATTGAATCCACATGACATGTCCCCGACCACACCGTCCACAAGCTGAAGGTATTTTTCACCGCAGAGAAGTTTGCCGAGAAATGTGGAAAGAGACTGGGTAGTACGTTCTATACTCCATAACAAAATGGAAACAAAAATAAAAAATACTCCAAACCACTGTTTATATATTTTACCCATCTTTCAGTTTCCTTTCGCTTCAGAAGAGGGTAGCATTAATCCAGTAAAAAGTAAATATCATTTTTTAAAAAGATTTTTTAGGGGCTGATAAGGAGATAGTTTATTGTCCCTTGCTATATCATATTCTAAAAAATGTGTTTGAAAGAATGATAATTTAAATGCTTTTTTCCGTCTGCCTTTTGAACTCTAAGCAAGCATCGGATACTATCTAAAACATAATAGTTTAACCAGGAATATACATGAGAGGTCGATGGTCTCTAATGCATGATCGGGGTTTGAAAAAGGATGGAAATGAGAGTGTTGTATGGAACTGTTTTTGTTATGGTCATGGGTGGAATAGTTGGGGGATGTACCTCCTCTTCCCTTTCAAATATGGAGTCTTTGCCTGTATCGGGAAATAACTATGTCTACAGAGGTATAAACTTTGGGCCTGACAGGAATGAAGCGTTCAGGGCTGGTGTTGTAGATGCCTGCAGGACGGCGGATGGGGATTATACAAAAGACCATGAACGATTCAATCATGATATCAGTTACCGCAGCGGTTGGGAAAATGGGCGTTTAAGATGCAAAGGGCAACAGTAAATGAAATTCATACTGAAATATGCCATAATCGTACTTTTTCTATTGACCGGTCCTGCAGAAACTTCTGTTCTGGATTTTCAGAAAATGCATCAGGAGGAGCAGCAGAAATTTGTGGAGCAGATGCAACATGCCTTGCAAAAATCAGTCGGAAACTCCTCCCTGGAGGTACAGAGGCTTTACAAGGAGATCAATTACCAGCCAATCTGGGTAGATAAGGATTATCTCTCCCAGTATGCAGAACTTTTCCTGCATGAGCTCCATGAAGATATGATATACGGGAAACATCCAAAACTCGAGGCTGCATACAAAAAACTGCTGCCGGACGAACAGCATATTTTCAGAAGTGACTCCCTGAAAGCGAGAGTGGAGATAGAGTTGGGGATTATGCAGCTCTATGTAGACCATATCAACGATATTCTCAAAGAGAAAAAAAGCAGGTATACGCCGCTTTCCCTTTTAAAATTTGCGCTTAAAGAGAAGAGTCTTATCAGTGCGCTCGATACGATTTCAAAAGAGCGTATTTCCTACAGGACATCACTGGTAGACCAAAACTCGACCTTTTTCAAAGAGGGCAGGAAGATAGACAGGAAAAGTATGGAACAGCTTGTCAAAGGTGATGGAAAAGAGCGCCTGAAAGCTATGTACAAACTGATAGGCTACCAACCTGTCTGGATAAACAGAAAAGGGCTTTCATCTTATAGCAAAGAACTTTTTGAACAGATAGAAAAAGATATTACTGTCGATAAAAACAGTACTGTCTATACAACGATGTTGCGTTTGAAAAAAAGAGATATTCCTAAAGATGATCAGAAGATTGTAGCCTATGAATTTGAGCTGGCAAAACTCTATCAGGATTATATCTCCCATGCGCTGTATGGAAATATAGACTGGAAAGCTTTTCAATCCAGACTGAGAACGAAGAAAAACGCCTGCTGGGTAGTACACCAGATCCTTACCTCTCCGGAAGCATTGCTCATAGAGGCTCTGGGTAGAGGTTCGTTGAAGTACGCTTTTGAAAAATCGAAACCCCAGTTTCCTCTTTATGACAAAATGCTGGAAGCATTAAAGAAGTATCAGGCTATTGCAGCTTCGGGAGGATGGGGGAAACTGCCTGAATTTAAAGACCTCAAACCGGGTATGCATAACCCTGTTGTCCCTTTGCTGCGGGATCGGCTGGCAAAAGAGGGGGATTATCTTTCGTGCGGGGAGGATAACGGCTCGGACCTTTACGGCCCGTGCCTTGTCGATGCTGTCAAAAGATTTCAAAAGAGACACGGTTTGGAGAGCAAAGGCTACATTGGCAAAATGACCAGAAAAGCCCTGGCAGAGAGCGCCTCCCATAAAGTTGCCCGTATCAAACTCAACCTGGACCGTATGAAGTGGATCAAGCGTAGCCATGACCGCTACCATATCTGGGTAAATATACCGGGATATATGATGTATCTTTACGATAACGGTAAACTTCTCGAAGCAATGAAAGTGATTGTCGGCAGACAGCATCACAATACGCCGGTATTTTACAACAGGGTCAGGACAATTGTCCTCAACCCCTACTGGAGAATACCTCCCAGTATCATTCGTCATGAGTTGGTGCCTAAATTGCAAAAAGACCCGCACTACACGAACAGGAAAAAAATAGAGATTCATACGGGATATTCCGAGCACTCCCCAAGAGTCAACCCCCTGAGTGTTGACTGGCACAAATATGGGCACAGGCTGCCTCCCTACAAATTTATGCAGTCCCCGGGAAAAGAGAATGCCCTGGGCAAGATCAAATACCTTTTTCCAAACCGGTATTCTGTCTATATGCACGACACGAACGAACCATACCTTTTTGTCAAAGATGTCAGGGCATTGAGCCATGGCTGTGTAAGGCTGCATAAACCGGTAGACCTGCTCAAGAAATTTTCTCAGATCGACCCGAAAATAGATTTTAAAAAATCCCAGCAGATACTGAAAGAGAATCAAAAGACACCGATACGCCTCTCCCACACTGTCCCCATTGATATTATCTATCTTACATCGTGGGTTGAAGGAAATACAACCGTGCATTTCAGAAACGATATTTACGGATACGACAAAATGCAGTTGTCAACATCCAAATAGGAAGCGAAGGAGAAGAGAAAATGAAAAAAATACTATTCAGTCTGTTTGTACTGTGTACTTTTGCAAACATGGCGGAAGCAACCCAATACAGAAGGCACAGAGTCAATATCAAACCGCTTTCAATCACCAAGTTTGAACTGACCGATGTCAATTTTGAAAACCCAAAAATCGTGGATTTGAAAGGAAAAGATTTCTTTGTAGTCTCTGTACGGGAACCTGGAAGTGACGGAATGGTTTATGCGGTCGACAAAGATGGGACAATCTGGTGGCATGGTAAGATATCTTCCGGAGCAGGAGGCGGACATTTGGAGAAGATAGGCGGTAAAGAGAAAGTTGTAGGCGGGCATGAGACAAACAACAATCTCTTTCATGTATTGGCAAAAAGGCGTTTTCATATGTCCAAAACACACCCGGACCCAAGAGGGATAGACAATATGGATTTTGAGATTCAGTTTACTCCGGATGGACAGGCGTTGCATCTTGGCAATATTGCGATGATGTCCCACGGCTGTATCCATGTAGGCAGGCAGGATATCGGCCCTCTTTTCAAATGGGCAAAGATCGGTATGCCGGTTGTGGTCATGAGAGGGCACTACAGGCAGTTTCTGGAAAAAGAGATTCAGGAGTTTCAGAAAGAAATTAAAGAGTATGATCACAAGGAGGAGAAGTAGATGCGATATTTATTGGTGATGATAGGTATGCTGTACCCCTTTGTGATGCAGGCAGAAGAAGGTGGGAAGTTTGATAAAACATTGACACTGGAAGGGATAGTATTTCATATCGGCTGTGAAAACAACAGCTCGTTGAACCAACTGGAAATCACCCCGAAAGGATTGGAAATAGACAACTCCAAGGTTGTCCAGGACGTTGACGGCACGGTTGTCAATGCGGAAATTGCAGATATCAACAAAGACGGTTCTCCGGAGATCTTTGTCTACATCGTTTCAGCAGGAAGTGGCGCTTATGGTTCGCTTGTGGCCTACAGTACGAATCGTAACAAATCTTTAAGTGCTATTTACCTTCATCCCCTGGATGAAGATAAAAAACATAATGCCGGATATATGGGGCATGACCGATTTCGTATCAAAGGGGACAGGCTTGTAAGAAGTTTCCCCATATATAGAGATAAAGATCCAGACTGCTGTCCTTCGGGAGGCCAGCGGGTGATGGAATACAAACTGGTTGCAGGAGAAGCATCCTGGCAGTTGAAGCTGGACAAAAGCAGAGATAAAAAAAGTAAAGAAGAGAGAAAATGAAAAAATTAACTTTCATACCGTTGATTGCAGCTGCTATGTTTTCGCAGGCAAATGCCGATTTGAAAAATAAATTTGAAAATATCTATGTCAGAGGGGTAAATTCCATCCTGCTGTTTACATCGGAGAATATTATCAGTTCCGGTTCGTATGATTTTGCTTCAAGTGATGAAACACTCAAGACACACTTCTTTCCCTTCTGAACAGGAAAAGGATTCTGTTTTGACAAATTTCTCCGGGGTATCCGTAAAATCGGAGAGGAAAAGAGATAGGCCTTTCTGCGGATTTTGCTTTAAGCCCAACTAGGGTAAAATCGCACAATTATATTTGATACAATAAGGTGAAAAATGTTTGATACGTTAACCGACAGTTTTAAGAATGCCATAGGCAAGATCCGGTTTCATGACGATGAAAAAGCGCTGAAAAAGGCAACGACAGAACTCAAAAAGTCACTGCTCAAGGCAGATGTACACCATAAAGTTGTCAAGGAACTTATCAGTACGGTAGAACTTGAAACAAAAAAGAACGGCGTAGGCAAAGACAACTTTTTAAAAGCCTTACAGGAAAAACTGACCGATATTCTTACCATTGAAGGAGCGCCTAAAGGATTTACCTTTGCCTCCAAACCGCCAACCGTCGTACTGATGATCGGTCTTCAGGGGTCGGGTAAAACGACAACAACGGGTAAACTAGCCTATTTCCTTAAAGAGCAGAAGAAGAAAAAAGTACTTGTCGTTGCAGCCGACCTTCAGCGTCTTGCCGCGGTTGAACAGCTCAGACAGATCACTTCCCAGATAGAGGTGGAACTGGTCGCAGATGAGAATGCAACACCGACACAGATCGTCAAAGAGGGGCTTGCAAAAGCGGAGAAAGAACTATACGATGTCGTACTGATCGATACGGCCGGGCGTTTGGCGATCGATGAAGAGCTGATGGATGAGTTGGCAGAGGTAAAAAAAGTGGCACAGCCCGATGAGCTCTTCTATGTTGCCGATGCGATGACGGGGCAGGATGCCGTACGTACGGCACAGACGTTCAAAGAGAAGATTGGTATAACCGGTGTGATCCTGACGAAATTCGACGGTGATTCCAAAGGTGGCGTAGCGCTTGGACTGACACAGCAGGTAGGGGTACCGCTCCGCTTTATCGGTGCGGGAGAGAAGATGCCCGATTTGGAACAGTTTATCTCCGACCGTATCGTCAGCCGGCTGATGGGCGCGGGGGATGTTGAGTCTTTGGCGGAAAAAGCTGCTGCTGCCATCGACCCCAAAGAGGCGAAAAGAATGACCCAGAAGATCAAGAAAGGGAAATTCAACTTCAACGATTTCCTCGACCAGATGGAACAGATGAAAAAACTGGGTTCCATGAAGTCCATTATGTCCATGATCCCGGGAATGGGGAATATGGCAAAACAGATAGGCGATATGGATCTTGAAAACTCAAAAGAGATCAAGATGATCAAAGCGATGGTCTCCTCTATGACACCCAAAGAGCGTGAAAATCCTGACCTTCTGAACAATATGAGAAAGAGACGCCTGGCAGCCGGAGCCGGATTGGATCAGGTACAGGTAAACCGCGTACTCAAGCAGTTTAAAAATGCAGCCAAAATGGCCAAAAAGCTATCCGGAAAGGGAGGCATGAAGCAGATGCAGGATATGATGAAGCAGATGCAGGGAGGTGGCGGTTTCCCAGGAATGCCGCGTTAATTGGCATCCCACTCTCCGGTTCACCTCTGTATTTTTAGATTTTATAAAAAATTAAAAAAAATTTGGGTATAATCGCGTTCCAAAAGTCTTGATGAGTGTTTTGAGTCATTAAAAAGCAGTTGTCAGGACTTGTGAAGAAGATAATGTGCCGATCCTCCGGCAGGAATTATCGAAAGCAAAATCAAGAATACAGCATATAAAAGGATATACAATGACAGTAATCAGAATGACAAGAATGGGTAGAAAAAAGAAGCCGTTTTACAGAATCGTAGTAACAGACAGCAGAAAGAGAAGAGATGGTGGCTGGATAGAGTCTATCGGACATTATAATCCGGTATCTGCGAACAAAGACCTTACGCTTGACGAAGAGAGACTGAACTACTGGTTGAGTGTTGGCGCACAAATGAGCCCGACTGTAAAAAGACTCGCAGGTAAATAATCTGCATGGTCAAAGATTTCCTTCTCTCCTATACCAGACTATTGGTAAACAACCCTGAAGAGATCTCTGTAGATATTGCAGAGATCGACGAGGGGTTCGATGAGATCACTATCTTCGCACACAGTGAGGATATCGGTAAACTCATAGGGAAAGAGGGAAGAATGATCAACTCCATCAAAACAGTCATCTCCGGCTGCAAAGCAAAAGGCGGTAAGAATTACCGTGTCAATGTCAAAGCGGCAGGCTGAGACGAAACTCCATGAATGAAAAATTTTTTATCGCTCAGATCGGGCGAACCGTAGGACTTTGGGGCGACCTTAAATTCCATCTTCATACAGATTTTCCGGAACAGTTCAAAATAGGTTCCACATTTAAAACTGATCGCGGTACGTTAACAATTTCCGATATCAATCCAAAACGCGGAACGATACGTTTTCAAGGCTATGAAAGTATCGACTCAGCCAAAAAACTGACCAATACAAAACTCTATGCTGATTTGAAACAGACGCAGGAGAACTGTAGCCTGAACGAAGGGGAATACTTCTACTTCGATATCGAAGGCTGCACGGTTGTCCAGGATGATCTTGTGCTGGGCGTAGTAGATGAAATACAACGTTTGAGCGATACAGACTATCTGGTAATTAAAACCGATGAGGCATTGGTGAAAAAAGGGCTTTCTAAAAGCTTTTTGCTGCCTTATATCGACCGCTATATCCTTAAAGCCGATATAACAGAAAAAAAGATCTATACCAAAGATGCCAAAGATATTCTGGAAGCTTCATAGATGCGCTTCTCTTTTGTAACACTTTTCCCCAATATCATTGAAGGGTATTTTTCCGATTCCATTCTTCAACGTGCGATTGATGACAAAAAGATCTCCATCGATTTTTTTAATCCCCGTGACGTGACCAAGGATAAACACAACCGTGTAGATGCACCGATGGTCGGAGGGGGTGCCGGTATGCTGATGACTCCTCAGCCAATGATGGATACGCTTGCAAAGATCAAAGAGGCCTCCCCCGAAGCACATATTGTTTTTCTCTCTCCCGTGGCAAAACCTTTTAGGCAGAATGATGCGAAAAGGCTTGCAAAAAAAACACATCTTGTGCTGGTTAGCGGACGCTATGAGGGGATTGATGAACGGGTTATAGAAAGAGAAGCGGATGAACTTTTCTCGATAGGTGATTTTATTTTGACCGGGGGAGAGTTGGCCAGTATGGTAGTCTGTGATGCTGTTGCAAGAAATGTAGAGGGGGTTTTGGGAAACAGTGTCTCCCTTGAAGTTGAGAGCTTTGAATCCTCTCTTCTTGAAGCCCCTTCCTTTACAAAACCGGTAAATTATGAAAATAGTGAAGTTATTTCAGAATTTTTAAAGGGTAATCATAGTAAAATCACGGACTTAAAAAGAGGGTTGGCTTTGTGTAAAACAAAGTTTTTTAGACCAGACTTATACAAAAAAGGTATAACAAATGAGAAATAAATACATTGAAAGCTTTGAAAAAGCACAATTGGAAAACAAAAATGTTCCTGAATTCAGAGCGGGAGATACAGTAAGAGTAGCTGTAAGAATTAAAGAAGGCGAAAAAACAAGAGTTCAGAACTATGAAGGACTTTGTATCGCTATCAGAGGACAGGGGACAGGTAGAACATTCATGGTCAGAAAAATGGGTGCCAACTCTGTCGGTGTTGAAAGAATTTTCCCTCTTTATTCTGAGTCTATCGAAAGTATTGAAGTACTGAGAAAAGGTAGAGTAAGAAGAGCGAAGCTGTTCTATCTTAGAGAGCTTAAAGGTAAAGCTGCAAGAATTAAAGAACTCAGAAGAAAATAGTTCTTTCGTTCTATTTTACTTCATCTTTGAAGGGGTGTTTCAGTCACTTACTGAAGCGTAAGCTCCTTCAACACAACCTCCAAATCTAAAGCAAACTACAACGAAATAATCTATTTTTTTCAATGGAAAGTAACTTTCTTGACAAGTTATATTTTGACAATACACCAATCACTAATCACTAATCTACTATAATATTTTTCTATATTTCCAATGGAAGAGAAGATGCTCGATACGATAAAAAGAAAACTGATTACACTTTTGCAACTGATCCTGGTTATTCTCTTCATTCTTTTTGAAGAGATTATCTGGGAAGGAATAGCACATCCTCTGTACAGGTATGTCCATTCCCTGAAGATCCTGCAAAAGCTTGAAAGCAGCTTGCAGCGTGTCAATGCCTATATTATTCTTGTTCTGTTTGTCATAATGCTCTTTTCTGGGGAAGCATTGGGGGTGTATGCCGGGTATATGTTTGTAAGTGGCCATGTTGTGCTTGGAATGGCTCTATACCTGACAAAAATCCCCATTGCAGCATTTGCATTCTGGGTGTTCAGGGTTACCGAAGAGAAGCTGATGCAGTTTGAATGGTTCGCCTGGATCTATGGAAAGACTATGTTTGTTATCGATTGGCTGAAGTCGTTGGAGATTTACCTGGATACCATGCAAAAACTCAAGATAGTAAAAGAGAAAAGCAAGGATTTTTTCAAATCCTTTAAAGAGAAGTACTTTTCAAAGGAGTCTGGATTTGTTTTACGAATGAAAAGACTTTACAGGTTTGTCAAAAAGGGCCTAAAGAGGTAGGTTGATGGGGATGCCGATTATGGCCCTAATATGACCTGCTTTTCATTGCCGCTCTGGCTTCCCTATCGAGTGTTTTTGCTTTGAGGTCGGCACGTTTGTCGTGAAGTTTCTTCCCTTTGGCGATGGTAATGCTTACTTTGGCATAGTTGCGTTCGTTGAAGTAGATCATCAGAGGAACGATGGTCAGTCCCTCTTTGTGTACCTTCACATAGAGTTTTTCAAGTTCTTTTTTATGCAGCAGCAGTTTTCTCGGCGTTCTGCTGTCCCGGCTGAAGTGGCGGTTGGTGGTTTCAAGTTCTGCGATGTGTGCATTCATGAGGAAAAGTTCCCCCTGGATGAAACGGCAGAAAGCATCGTTGAGATTGGCACGTTTGGCACGCAGGGCTTTGACTTCACTGCCGAGCAGAACGATACCCGCTTCAAATTTTTCCAGTATCTCATAATCGTGTCTGGCTTTTTTGTTCTGTGCAACGATGTTAATGGCCAAATCTGTCCTTTTTTTGTGGCATTATAGCATATAATGGGTCATGGATAAGCAGAATAC
>Ga0256827_10000546_pt1 | contig 23395 bp, 18 predicted proteins | sample CV84metaG_FD_185977 | JGI IMG/M metagenome (GOLD analysis project Ga0256827, IMG submission 185977) | Hydrothermal vent microbial communities from East Pacific Rise, Pacific Ocean - CV84 | ecosystem: Environmental > Aquatic > Marine > Hydrothermal vents | place: Pacific Ocean: East Pacific Rise...
TTTATTACATTAAATCCTAAGTCCTCTGATATTGCAGTAATGTATTCTGCTGCCATCGTATCATAAAAATGAATAGATGTTGTTAAGTAGGAGCAATATTTATTTTTAAATTTATTTTTATGAGGGTAGAGTAGTTCTATAAATCTCTTTAATTGTGAAGGTACTGTAAAATGATAAACGCCAAACCCCCAGAATAAGCCATCTGAATTTTCTATTTTTTCTATAATTTCATTTAATTTATCTTTATTATTTTCTATTTTTTTAATGCTTTGAGCAACATTTATAACTTCAAATGTAAGTTCAGGATATATTTTGTCAAAGTATCTAAAATATTGCATTGTAAGGCTTAATTCTCCTTTTGGACTACCATTAATTACAATGAATTTCATTTATTTTCTCCATTAGTATTATGTTTTTATTATGCAGTTTCAACCTTGCTTTGCAAGTTTTACACTGAAAATCAAGCTATTAAAATATCTTGATTTTTTATTTTTTTATTTTTTCAACAGAAACAAGAAATCCATTGGCAATAAAATTATTTCCACTGCTTAGTTCTGAAATAGTATATGTCATTTTTTCAGTGTTTAAATACTTTATATTTATTAATTTATTAGTGGTTATTTTATTATCTTTGGTAAAAAATTTAAATTGGTCTCCTGTTTTTATTTTTTTTATTTCTTTCATACCTTTATAGTTTTTTGATATTTTAGGTGTTAAGGAGCTCCACCCTTTACTCTCTATCATAAATGGATGATCTGTTGTTGTTGTAACTGATTTTCCATCTTTAAAAGTATATGTTACAATATTATTATGTTTTTGTTTTGCAAGTTTTTTAATTGTTGTTTCCTTTATCTTTTTTGTTTTCATATCATAAGTTAATATTTTATCTCCGATTTTTAAATTTTCAATTGCTATATTTGATTTTAATGTTGAAATTTTAGTTCCTTTTGTGAAGCAACATCGGACATCTCTGTTAAAATATATCTCTGAAATTGCAATATCATTATATTTATCTCCTTTATAAATTTCCAAGATTTCAAATCTTATTTCTATTCCATCAATATTTGTTTTAATTTCATCAATTGCAAAACTATTGAATTGTGTGTCTTTTAAGTTTAATATTGCGAAAAACTTACCATTTAAATAAACTTTAAGTTTTTTAACTCTGGAATTATTTTTCCATGTCTTTTTATCTTTCACATATCCATTTGCTATATTTATATGAGTTATATCCTGCCCTCCATGAAGTTTGTATATTATATATTCTCCAACACCACCAGTGGTAGCCCAGGCTCCTTCTAAATCGAAATTATAAAGATAATAAGGCTTATAATTATTTTTCCCTTGTGGCTTTAGATAATGAGAAGCAAATATTTTATACACTCTGCTTTCCATACAATCATTATATTCTTTTTCTATACTATAGTATCCAAGAGGTATATCATTACAGTTACTAATATCTTTTTTTTGCTTTTCAGATAATTTATTATTTTTAATTTTTTTTAATTTTTCACAATAAATTTGATTTTTATTATATGTATTCTTTTTTTTAGCTGAAAAGTTATAATTGGAAGCAATTACTGGATTGTAAATTCTTTTCTTTATATTTTTATGGTTGTTTGCTTTAGCTGAAGTATCTTTTTCTCCATTTTTATAAAACTCTTCAACTATTTTATTTCCTTTTTCGTCCCACATAATATGTTTACCATTATATACTCCATTTTTATAAAATGTAAAAAAGCTTTTTTTTCCATTTTTATACCATCTGGTAACTTTTCCATCATATATTCCATTTTTATAGGTAGAAGCTTCCTTTTTATTTCCATTTTCATAATACCATGAAGTAGAAGAACCATCTAAAACTCCATTTTTATAAAATTTTTCGTATGCCTTATGACCTGTTTCATACCAGTGAGTACTTTTTCCGTTTTCTTTTCCATTTTTATACCATGTTTCATATTCTTTTAAGTTATTTCTATAATTATATTTTATAAATTTTCCATCTAATTTACCATCTTTACAAGATATTTCAAACTCTTTAACCTTTCCATCATGATAATAACCATGCATTATTCCCGTAAAAAGAAGTTTACTTTCCTTTTCATAAATAAGATCGTTTTTTACAATGAATTCTTTATCATATTTTGCATATATACGATCATCAATATCTGTATTATTTCCCTTTCCACGAATAAGTTTATATTTATGTTTTGTATTTTTAGCTAAAATAGTATTTCCAAATATAAATGTAGATAAAATTAAAAGTATACTTAGTTGCTTTATTGATTTAATAATCATTTTATTCTCCATAAAAAAATATAATACTTTACTACATATATAATACGCAAGGTTTTTTAAATAAATTTATAATTTAGTTACTTTTTTACACGAAAAAACAGTTTGTTGGTTTGAAGTGTTACTATTATTTATTTTTAGAAGTGATTAACTTAATTAATGAAGTAATGAGTAAAACACCTCCATAAACAATTACAACTGAAGGCCCTGTAGGGAAATCAAATTTATATGAAATTACAAGCCCTGTTACTGAAACAGTAGCTCCCATTAGCCATCCAATAATCAATCTATTCTTCCAGCCACTTGATACCATCATTGTGAATAAAGAAGGAGCAATTAAAAAAACAAAAACTAGTAAAACGCCAGCTGTTCTTACAGAAAGAGTAATTACAACCCCAAAAGAAAGATAAAATAGAAAATCCCATAATCTTACATTAATACCACTTGCTGCTGCCGCTTCACTATCTTCAGAAATTGCAATGAATATATCTCTAAATATAAAATGAAAAATCCCTACAAGAGCATAAACTACAACAACAATAATAATAGTTTTCCACTGTACCCATAGTAAAGAACCTGTTAATATTTCCTGAATATGTTCGCCTCCATGAGGTGCTTTTTCTATTAAAAGAATAGTTGCAGCTGAAAATATTGCATAGGTAACACCAATTCCTGCCTCAAGAGGTATTTCACTCTTTTTCTGCTTTAATAATGAAAAAATTAAAGCTCCAATTATTGCAGCTATTAAAGAAAATATAAATGCAATACCTGAATCTGGTTCATAATGAAATATAAATGCTACAACTGTTCCAAATGCAGCCATTTGTGCAAGAGCTAAATCAACAAAAATAACTCCTCTTTTTATTACATGAATACCTAAATATGAATGTATACCTACAAGAACTAAACATTCTATAAAGGCTGGTAGCATAATATCAAGCATTATTTTCCCTCTTTAATTTTTTTAATCCATTTATTATATTTATTCATGATATCACTATCATCAGCTTTAGCATTCAAATTAATTATTACTAACTTAACATTAGTTTTTTCAGCAACATTTTTCATTTTATATTCAGGAAAATAGCTTGCACCAATAATATAATTAATATTATGCTCTTTTATCTTTTTTATGACATTAAAAACATGTCTTGGAGTTGGTGGAACTCCTGGTTTTACCTCAATTGTTTCTATTAGTTTAAGGTCTAGTATTTTTTGTAAATATCCCCATGACTTATGGTATGTTACAATATTACTGCCATATAAAGGTAATGCTTCTTTAAACCATCCACCTAGTTTACTAATTAATTTTTCTCCCCCGACATCTTTATTTTTTAAAAAATTAATTAGTGTTCCTTTTTCTGCCATTTTTATAACTAAATCATCTCCAAGTAATTCTGGTATTTTAGAACCAAAGATTTTTTTAATCATATCTTTTTTAAATTTTTTATATTGTGATTCATAAAAATCTTTTTTAGATGAATCAACTTTTGCAAGACCAATAGCAATATTTTTTGCAATATAAATCATGTTAATAGGGCTTGTTGTGATATGTGGATTACCATAAACATGTAAACCGCCTTCACTATGACTTAAGTTTTTTGGTTTTCCAATTAATGGAACACCGTCTGCAGCTGCAACATAACCAATTTGTCCACTTCTTACTTTAGGATTTGAAGCCCTATTTAATAAAGATGGAACCCATAACTCTAAATCAAGGCCTGTTGTAATAAATAAATCTGCATTTTTTACCTTTGTAACAAAAGAAGGTTTTGGCCTTACATGATGAGCATCTTCTGCAGTTTGAACAATACTAAAAACGCTTACATTATCTCCACCAATAGCTTTGGTAATTACTGCATAATCAGGTAATGTTGTTACAACATTGATTTTTGCAAAAATTGAAATACTTGTAAGTACTGTTATTAAAAATAATATTTTTTTCATATTAATACCTCTCGTGTTTATGTGGACCAGCTGCCCATATTAATTGTAAAACAACTCTATGTTCAATTTCTTCCATTTCTGTTCCATTTTTAAAATTATATTGTAATCTCATTTTTACCCAAGGGCTTTGCATAAAAGTAATATAAGGAACAACCTGATATGTATATTTGTCGCTATTATCTAGTTCCGCTGGTTGAGTATAATCAAATCTTGTTCCAAGTGTAAACCTTTCACTGACTTTTCCTTGAATATATGAATATGCACCATAGGCTTTAATTTCTTCCTTGTTACCTAAATCTTTATATAGATAATAAAATTCACTTCTCCATAAAAATGAATTAGTTTTTGCTGTTTTAGCATTTTCATATAAAAAAGTTAAATCCATTCCTCCAACATATGTAAAACGGGTGTCCTCATGAAATTCATCTCCATTTTCATCTATTCCATGATAGATATTATTAGGACCTGCAATTCCACTAAAACCAAGATTAATATAAGATGATTTTCCTAAATCATAATAATTAACAAGTCTTAATAATGTTGTTGGAATTGGTGAAAAGAATTCAGAGCCAAATAAATTTGGATTTTTAGAGTTTGTTACTTCTAGAAACAGTTCATTACTACTTGCCCAAAGTGCAGGCATTATCCAATGCAATGAAATTCCATAGTTATTTAATTTTCCTTCTCCTCCAAGCAATGTTACAGGAGCTAAAGGATTATCAAATTGGTCTAGTGAAGGCATATGCCATCTGTTTATCACGCCAAAATTATTTAAAAACTTACCGACTCTTATAGTTAATGATGGAATAATTCCATTCCAATCTATAAAAGCTTCTCCTAATTCTACTCCTTCAGGATGTACTTCTATTCCAATAAATGTTTTTGAAAACGGGTCTAAATCTGATTGAATATGAAAAGCAGCTACTCTAAAATAAGCTCCCGCTCTTTCTTCTCCATTTGATATTGGCGATGCTACTTTTGCCTTAAATCCCATGTCTGTAACAACTGATATTTCAGGGTTTAATGCCTGTTGAGCAGTTTGTCCTCCTGAAAATGTTTTATTTACATCAAAGTCATTTTTTTCTGATTTATCACTTTGAGCCATAGCTTCCTGACGAAGAGATTTTAATTCCTGCTCTTCTTTAAATTTCTTTAAACTTTCTATTTCTTTTTTTATATTTTCTAATTCTTTATTTTCTCCATCTTGTTGAGATAGAGAGCTGTCTATCTCAACCTTTTTATTAGGTGTATCAGATGGTTTATTTACTTTATCTTGACCAAAAACCAATAAGTTAATCATAAATAATAGTATTATATATTTCTTCATATTTCTCCTTTAATATACATAAACAGATATGTATTTCGTATACATCTGCTAAACTTTCAATTAATGATGGTATCTTTATGTTAAAAAAGGAGGTGAGTTTTTTGGAGCAATAAATATGATTTTATTGCTTTTTGTTATTTTTTGATAAATATTAAATTTATAAGCATAACTTACAAATATCTGATTAAAATTATATGGAGTGTAATAATCATTTTTAAGAAATTCATTAAATATTTCAACCTGACAAATATCATTTTCTGAATTATTTTTATTTGAAGTTTCTATTTCAGAGTTTTTATTTTTTGTTAATTTGAATGTTGCATGGAATTTTGGGTTTTGATGTTCAAGTTTTTTAGCAAAAGGATTGTAACTGTGATTATGTTCGATAAAGTGCAAAGCAGGAGCTATGAATGATAAAATTATTAAAGATATAATAATCTGCTTTTTCATCAATCCCTCAAAACAACTATTAAATAATATATAGTCATAAACTTAAAAAAATCAAGATATATTTTTATTTAAGGTGAATTACTTCAATTCCTGATTTTCTTAATAAATCAAGACCATCTGAAATTCTGTATATTTCATTAAAAACAACCTTTTTAATACCTGTTTGTATTATTAACTTACTGCATTCATAACATGGAGACATTGTAACATATAAAGTTGAACCAATTGATGATTGAGTAGATTTTGCTAGTTTTGTTAAAGCATTAGCTTCTGCATGTAAAACATAGGCTTTTGTATTGTTATTTTCATCTTCACAGATATTTTCAAATCCTGTTGGAGTTCCATTATAACCATCCGATATTATCATATCATCTTTAACAATAATACAACCAACTTTCTTTCTTTTACAATATGAACGCTTAGATATCACCTTTGTTATGTCCATGTACATATTATTTTTTTCTATTCTACACATATTTCCTTGCTGATTAAAAAAGGCTCTGAACACCATTGCTCAGAGCCTAAAATTTAAGGAGGTAGTAAATGAAGTCTCTTTCATTCATTTATAAAACACTCTTTAGTATTTTTTATTTCATTTTTTTTTATTTTGGAGCATCCAATTTTGGTGTATCTGTTTTAGGAGTTTCCAAAAGTCCCATTTCTGCTTTCATTTTAGCTAGTTCATCATCTGTTCCAGCATTTGAAGAGGCGAGTGCTGCAAATTCCTTATCAAGGTCTGCATTACCACCAGCAAAATCTTCTGCAAGTTCAGCAGTCGCATCTGCTTTAGCTTCTGCAATTTCAACTTTTTCACTCATTCTATCAAATGCACTAAATGCAGAGTTGTCACTCATTCCATTCATTGTTGATTGAATATCCTGTTGAGCTTTTGCTCTTTTTGCTCTTGCAACAAGAAGATTTTTCTTTCTTCCTGCATCATCAATTTTGTCACTAAGTTGTTTTAAACTTTGACGAAGTTTATCTGTCATCATTTTTTGTTTTTGCCACTCAGTTTTATAGCCTGCTGCATTTTGAGAATAAGTAGTCTTTTCTGCTAATGCTTTTCTTGCAAGTTCTTCGTTTCCAGCTTTAAGAGCAAGTCTTGCTTTATCTTCCCATTCTTTAGCTTTTTTCTCTTCTGCAAGATATTGCTTTTCAAGTCTTTTTTCATCAGCAATAGCAACCGCAACTTGTTGTTTTGCTTTGATTAACTGATCCTTCATGTCTAATAATGTTTGATTTAAAATCTTTTCAGGATCTTCCATCTTTTCAACCATCGCATTTGCGTTTGATTTAAATACTCTTCCAAGTCTTCCCCAAAAACCCATATATAACCTCCTTATATTTTAAAATTATTTTTGAACTCAGGATAGTGCTCAACAATAGCCATTGCCAAAGCATTTACTGAACCTTCAAATTCATTATAATCTAGATTTTCTGTTTCAAGTGTATCTACAATTACAACACTATTTCCTTCAATTGCATAAGCACCATGAGTTAATAATGAATTTTTTTCTAGCATAAAACGAAATAAAGCTTCATTATTTCCTTCTGGAATGTTAAATAATTTAACTCTAAAAACAATTAAAGGCTCATCAAACCAAACAACAATATCATCTATATTGTCAAAATCATCTCTAATAACCCACATTCCATCACCAATCTCTTCAAATGGCTCATTAAAACGGATTAAGTATTTTTCAATTGTTTCTTTTATTGCCATATATCCTCCTAATAATTATACAATGATATATAGAATCATTTTTATTATAGCTTTGTCAATTAATTTATTAATTTTATCGTTATATTTGTTATTTTAGCAAAATAGTTATAATTAAGTTATATTTATGTGAACAGTATAAAATAAGCTTGAAATAATTATCAATTAATGCTAAATTCCTACTGTTTTAATATGTTTTGAGGTAAATATGAAAAAAATAATTGGATTTTTCTTATTTAGCATTATGATAATGGTATCTTGTAATGCAAATACAGAAGATAAAAAAGTAGTTAATAAGCAAGTAGTAAAAAAGAGTCACAATAAGTTATCAGGAAAGGTTCTTGAGGTTTTAGATGTAGATAAATACACCTATCTTAAAGTAAAAAATGATGAAAATAATGAAATTTGGGTTGCTGGACCAAAAGATAATGTAAAGGTTGGGGATAAGGTTTCAATTCCTTCAGGGATGTTAATGAAAGATTTTGTTTCTAAAACTTTAAATAGAACATTTAAGGAAATTTATTTTGTAGGTAGTTTAACCGGTAAATCAAAAGGTGCTTTTCATGGTTCAATGCATAAAAGTTCTTCAATGAAAAATCCTCATTTAAAGAATGGTACTCAAAATGAAAGATTAAAAGCTGAAATTGAAAAAAAATATAATATTAAAAAAATTGAAAAAGTTGAAGGTGGATATTCTGTTGAAGAGATTTATACCAAGATGAAAGAATTAAATGGTAAAAAAGTTAAAATTAAAGCTCAGGTTGTAAAGTTCTCACCTGAAATAATGAATAGAAACTGGGTTCATTTAAGAGATGGTAGTGGAAGTAATCAAAATAGTGATTTAACTGTTACTACAACTGAAAAAGTAAAAGAAGGTGATGTTGTTACTTTTGAGGGTGTTCTTGCTGTTGATAAGGATTTTGGATATGGATATAAATATAAAGTTATTCTTGAAGGTAGTAATTTAATTAAATAACCCCTTACTTCTCAATCAAACTCACTCCAGTCATAACTTCAGGCTTTTTTATCCCTAGTAAATCCAGCAAAAGAATTAATATTCTTGAAGCTAAGATTAAAATAAGGTAATATACTGATACCTATATGATGTGGGAAGAGATACCCACCCCCTAGAATCGAAGCATCTCGATTCTGAACCCCTCCTTGGAGGGGAATGGTTTAGTTGGAGGAATGTGAAGACATTTTGGTATGATCCACTTTTAAAAGAAAGAGCAAGGGAATTAAGAAAGAATAGTACCAAAACTGAAATATTTCTATGGACTAAATTAAGAAAAAAACAAGTTTTAAATTTTGATTTTGATAGACAAGTTCCAATTGACCATTTTATTGTAGATTTTTACTGTAAAGAGTTAATGCTTGCAATAGAAATTGATGGAAGTAGCCATGATGGAAAATTAGAATATGATATTTTTAGAGAAGAAAAGTTAAATAAACTAGGAATATTTATATTAAGATTTACAAATGAAGATATATTATATAATATGAATACTGTAATTAGTAAAATTAAAAAAGTAATTACAGAAAGTATTAGTTAAAAATTCCCCTCCTTTAGCTTTGCTAAAAGTGGAGGGGTGGATTGAGTTTACTCAAGACGGGGTGGGTAATGATGCAACAATAACCCCTTACTTCTCCACTAAACTCACTCCAGTCATAACTTCAGGCTTTTTTATCCCTAGTAAATCTAGCATAGTAGGAGATAAATCCTTTAATGCTCCGCCTTTTTTTACTGCTTTAACTTCTGGGGCATTTACAATAATCAGAGGAACAACTCCAACTGTATGCTGAGTATGTGGTGCATTTGCATCATAATTCCACATTTCTTCGCTGTTTCCGTGGTCTGCTGCTATTGTCATTGCATAATTATGTTTAATTGCCACAGGTACAATTTTACTTAAGCAATCGTCTATCGCTTCTATCGCTTCTATCGCAGCATTATAAATTCCAGTGTGTCCAACCATATCACCATTTGCGTAATTTAGTACAATTAGCTTGTATTTATCTGATTTAATTGCTTCAACTAACTTTTCTGTAACTTCATAAATTGACATAGATGGTTTTTCATCGTAAGTTCGTACGGATTGAGGGCTGGGGATTAAAATTCTGTCCTCGCCTTTAAATTTATCTTCAACTCCACCATTAAAAAAGAAAGTTACATGAGCATATTTTTCAGTTTCTGCAATTCGTAATTGATTAAAGCCATTTTTTGATATTATTTCACCCATTGTATTCGTTAAATCTGTTGGAGGAAATGCTATTGTTGTTTTATCTATTAAACTTGATTCATATTCAGTCATTGTTAAATAATCGGAGAGAATTAATTTTTTATCTCTTTTAAAACCATCAAATTTATTATCTAAAAACGCATGGCTTATTTCTCTTGCTCTGTCACTTCTGAAATTAAAGAAAAATATACTGTCATTGTCTTTTACGGGAGTAAATCCTTTTATTGTAAATGGAATAACAAACTCATCATGAACATCATTGTTGTAATTATAATCTAAACCTTCCTTCCATGAGTTAAAAGAGTTTTTATCATTTCCAACAAGCATATTATAAGCTTTTTCAACTCTATCCCATCGTTTGTCTCTATCCATAGCATAAAAACGCCCGCTTACCATACCAATTCTGTAATTTCTGTGTTCAAATTTACTTAAAAATCTGTAAAAATCCTCAAAATATTCACTTGCAGATTGTGGAGGAGTGTCTCTTCCATCTAAAAGTGCTTCAACTTGCACATTCTCTACATCATATTCATTTGCAGTTTCGATTATTGCTTTTAAATGCTCTATGTCACTATGAACTCCACCAGTAGAAAAAAGCCCGATTAAGTGTAGAGTATTATTATTTTTTTGTGTATTCTCCATTAGTTTTTTTATATATTTAATATTGGAAAATTCTTTATCCTCAATAGCTTTTGATATCTTTGTGTAATCCTGATATACAACTCTTCCCGCACCAATATTAGTATGTCCAACTTCGCTGTTTCCCATTTGTCCATTTGGTAAACCAACTGCTAAACCAGATGTTTTAATCACTCCATTAGGGTAATCTTTTTTTAATTTATCCATAAAAGGAGTTTTTGCATTTTTTATTGCATTAAACTTATCATCAGTTCCAACCCCATATCCATCAAGTATTATCATTAATCCATTTCTTTCCATTTCTTTCCTCCATAATTCCATAGCAGAGACACACGGCCGTGTGTCTCTGCTATCATACATTTCTGTGACCATGCGTATCTGCAGGGTTCATTCAATATATATTATTTTATCCATGACTTCAATTAAAATTTAACTTAATTAGTTCATCTTGACAATCATATTATAAAAGGTGTAATATTCCTTAGTTTTTGAGGTTTTATAATCCTAATATGAATAAAGCAGTTAAAAAAGTTAAGAATAAACCATATAAAGTGCTCCTTCTATCTTTTTTTTCTGTAATATTTATTGGTTCTATTTTATTATATTTACCTTTTTCACATGTTGGTGAATTATCCTATATTGATAGTTTTTTTATTTCAACATCAGCAGTTTGTGTAACTGGTTTATCTGTAATTGATGTATCATCTAAATTAACTGTTTTAGGCAAGATTATATTGTTAATTTTAATACAAATAGGAGGATTAGGATTAATGTCTTTTATTGGTATTATAATATGGAGCCTAAAAACAAAGATTTCTTTTTCTAATCAATCAGTATTACAGTATGCTTTTTTACAAAAAGTACCTAAGTTTTCAATAAGGACATTTATAAAATTTTTATTTAAATTTACTTTAATTGTTGAATTTATAGGGGCTGTTCTTTTAATGATTTTTAGTAGTGATGAAAATTTTATTAGAAGATTTTTTTATTCTATATTTCATTCTGTTTCAGCATTCTGTAATGCAGGATTTTCATTGTATCCCGATGGTTTAGTTAGATATGATAGCAATATAGGGTATTCTTTAACTATTTCCCTTTTAATAATAATTGGTGGAATTGGTTTTTTAGTTGTTTTTGAACTTATTGCTGCAATTAAAAATAAATTTGTAAAACAAAAAGGTTTGTATTATAGTTTTTTATCTTTAAATTCATGGTTAGTAATAAATGTAACGGTGATTTTAATTATTTTGGGAACTACTGCATTTTATTTTTTTGAAGATATTACTTTTTTAGAAGCATTCTTTCAATCTGTAACAACCAGAACGGCAGGCTTTAATACAATAGATTTAACTTCATTAAGCCATGAATCAAAATTTATAACAATGATTTTAATGTTTATAGGAGGCTCTCCTGGCTCTACAGCTGGAGGCCTGAAAACTACAACTTTTGCACTACTATTTTTAATTGTTTTTATGGCAGGCAGTAATTTTCAGGATATTACAATAAGAAAAAGAAGAATTCCAAATAATATAATATTTCAGGCATTAATAATTTTTTTATTATATGTTACTTTTTTGGTTATTTCAACAGCAATATTATTGTATACTCATCCTGATATATATTTTCTTGATATAATATTTGAGGCTGTATCAGCAATAGGGACTGTTGGACTCACCTTAGGAGTTACTGGCAAGTTAATTATGACATCTAAAGTTGTAATTATTATGATGATGTTTATTGGAAGAGTAGGGCCTGTATTAATTTTTTCTATTATGGTAAAAAATGATGATAGAAATAAGAAATATGCAGAAGAAAATATTTTAATAGGATAAAAAAAATGAGAGAAAAGGGAGTTATTCTTGGAGTAGGAGAGTTTGGATATCACTTATGTTTATCGCTTGTAAAATCTGGTGTTGATTTACAGGTTATTGATAAAAATGAAACTAGAATAAATAAAATAAAAAATTTTGTTGCTGATGCTATTATTGCAGATGTTGTTATTGAAGAAGATTTATCGGTTTTAATATCTGAAAAACATCTTGATTTTGTTGTTGTTTTACTTGGTGAATTAGAAGCTAGTTTACTTGCAACTCTTTATTTTAAAGATAGGGGATTCAGAAATCTTTATGTAAAAGCAATAAATGAGCAACATTTAAAGATTTTAAAAAAATTGAAAATTAAGAATATACTTTTTCCGGAAAGAGATAGTGCTGAAAGACTTGGAAAAAAATTGGCTTTAAAAACAATAATTGATTATATTCCTATTTCCTCTAATTACAGATTGATAGAGGTAAAAGCTATTGATAAAATAACAAATAAAACCTTGCAGGAGTTGTACTTTAGAAAAACATATAAATTATCAATTATTGCAATAAAAAAAGAACTTGATTATAGTTTTGATTTAACTGCAGAAACTAAAATAGAAAAAAACAGTACTTTACTTGTAATCGGAACAGATGAAATGATTGAGAGGTATAATAAACTTGCAGAAAAGGAAAAAAGAAAGTTTTCTGTACAAAGGTAATTATTATTGTTCCAGGTAGTTTTTATTATCCTGTTTTAATGATTTGACAATGTAATTTTATAACTTATAATGAATATTGACTTAATTTATGATTTAGTGGAGAAAAAATGAGTAAAATGAGATATAAAGCAACTACTTTTAAAGGTCTTGAAGAGGTTTTAGCAAAAGAACTGGAAGATTTAGGAGCAACAGGGGTAAAAATAAGTTCAAGAGCAGTATTTTTTAAAGGTGATAAAGAGTTTTTGTATAAGGCAAATGTTTATCTTAGAACTGCATTAAAAGTTATTATGCCATTAAGAAAAGAGCAGATAATAAAATCTGATGATATATATCATGTTGCAAGAAAAATAAAGTGGGAAGACTGGTTTAGTGTTGATAAAAATATATCTGTTTCAACTGTTGGATTTTCTGATTTTTATAATAACTTAAATTATGCTTCATTAAAGGTTAAGGATGCTATTGCAGATAGATTTATGGAGAAATTTAAAAAAAGACCAAATGTAAAATCAAAATTTGCAGATATTAATATTCATGTTCATGTTAAAAATAAACTTGTTGAGATATCACTTGACTCAAGTGGTGAATCATTACATAGAAGAGGATATAGAAGGGGAGGACATAAAGCACCTTTAAATGAGGTTTTGGCTGCATCTGTTGTAATGCTTAGTGACTGGGATAAGAAAAAGCCATTATATGATATTATGTGTGGAAGTGGAACTATCTTAATTGAGGCATTAATGTATGCTTTAAATATTCCACCAAGAATATTAAGAGATAAGTATGCTTTTATGAACTGGAAAGATTATAGCAGTGATTTATATAAAAAAGTAATTAAACAAGAAAATGGAGATATTAAGAAAAATAAACCATTATTGTATGGAAATGATATAAGTAGCAAGTATATTGATATCGTAAATACTCAATTAAAAATGTTAAATTTAGAAGATTCGATTAATTTATCTGTTGGAGATTTTAGAGATACGACCAAATCAATTGATGATGATGGTGTAATTATAACAAATCCTCCTTATGGAGAAAGACTTGAAGATAATGTTGATGAGCTTTATATGGATTTAGGAAATCATGTAAAGGCCAATTTTAAAGGTCATTCAATGTGGATAATGAGCTCAAATTTATCAGCACTCAAAAAAACTAAAATGAAACCAGGTAAAATATATAATTTGTATAATGGTGGACTTGATGTTAGATTTCAGCAGTATGAAATAAGGTCTTAAATATTATCTTCTTTTTTAAACTTTCTTACAATAAAAAATAATATAAAAAATATCAAAAATAATGTTTTACTAGGTGAATTATCACCATAATTACAACCTATTGCTGAACTTCCTCTGTAATTCATATTATTAGGGTCTGTAATTATATTTTCATCATCACAGGCATCACCTATTCCGTCATTATCACTGTCAAGTTGGTCTGTATTAGCTACAAATGGGCAGTTGTCTTCATTATCTTTAATAGAATCTCCATCTTTATCATCATCACATGCATCACCAATTCCATCATTATCACTATCAAGCTGGTCTTCATTCTCAACAAGAGGACAGTTGTCTTCATCATCTTTAATAGAATCTCCATCTTTATCATCGGTACAGGCATCACCAACTCCGTCATTATCTGTATCAAGCTGGTCTTCATTCTCAACAAGAGGACAGTTATCCAATGGAGTTCCATCATCATTATTATCATTTACTCCATCATTGTCATCATCATCATCACCAGTATTGCATAAGCCATCATTGTCAGTATCTAAACCATCGTTATTTACATCATAACTTCCATTTATACAATCTTCACAACTGTCATTATCTGTATCACTACAAATATAATTATCTTTTGGTGCACTGTCATTACTGTCTTCTACTCCATCATTATCATCATCACTATCGCATGCGTCACCAAAAGTATCATCATCAGAATTTAACTGGTCAGAATTAGCAATTAAAGGACAATTATCAGTTACATCAGGTTCTCCATCATTGTCAGTATCAACAACGCCGTTATCTTCATCACATACATCACCTATTCCATCATTATCACTATCAAGCTGGTCTGAATTTGAAACTATGATACAGTTATCATCATCATTTAGTATGCCATCATTATCAATATCACCATCACATGCATCACCAATACCATCATCGTCCGTATCAAGCTGGTCTAAGTTAGGAATATTAACACAGTTATCAAGATTATCTCCATTTTCATCTTTATCATTAACTCCATCATTATCTGTATCAACAACTATATCTTCATCACAAGCATCACCAATATCATCATTATCAATATCTTCTTGTTCTGTATTTGCTACATATTTACAGTTGTCATCATCATTTAGTATTGTATCTCCGTCGATATCATCATCACATAAGTCACCTTTATCATCTAAGTCAATATTTGATTGATCTGGGTTGTAATTTAAATAGCAATTATCTTCATTATCAAAAAATCCATCATTATCACTATCATCACATACATCACCAATTTTATCATTATCTATGTCTGCTTGGTCTGGATTTGCAACTAATAGACAGTTATCTAATGGGTCTCCGTTTTCATCATAGTCATTAACTCCATCGTTATCACTGTCTTCATCATTTGGAATACATGAAGTACCATCACCAATGTAACCATCTGGGCACTCTCCACATGTAAAGCTACCATCTGTATTTGTACATGTAACTAAATCATCGCAGTTATCAGTATTGTCTGCACATTCATCAATATCAGTACATGAAGTACCATCACCCGTGTAACCATTTGGGCAGTCTCCACATGTAAAGCTACCATCTGTATTTGTACATGTAACTAAATCATCACAGTTGTCTGTATTGTCTGCACATTCATTAATATCAGTACATGAAGTACCATCACCAGTGTAACCATCTGGGCACTCTCCACATGTAAAGCCACCATCTGTATTTGTACATGTAACTAAATCATCACAGTTATCTGTATTGGCTGTACATTCATCAATATCAGTACATGAAGTGCCATCACCAGTGTAACCAGTAGGGCATTCTCCACATGTAAAGCTACCATCTGTATTTGTACATGTAACTAAATCATCACAGTTATCAGTATTGGCTGTACATTCGTCTATATCAGTACATGAAGTACCATCACCAGTGTAACCACTTGGGCAGTCTCCGCATGTAAAGCTACCATCTGTATTTGTACATGTAACTAAATCATCACAGTTATCAGTATTGGCTGCACATTCGTCTATATCAGTACATGAAGTACCATCACCAGTGTAACCACTTGGGCATTCTCCGCATGTAAAGCTACCATCTGTATTTGTACATGTAACTAAATCATCACAGTTATCAGTATTGGCTACACATTCGTCGATGTCAATATCACAATTTATGCCAGTATAACCTGTATCTGTACAATCACATGTATATGAATTATCTCCATCAGTACATACTGAACCATTTTGGCATTGATTTGGAGTACATTCATCTCCTAAATCACAAATTCCATCATTATTCGTATCAGTACCATCATTGTTAACATCATAACTTCCATTACTACAGTCATCACAAGTATCGTTATCTGTATCAGAACAAACATTTGGGTCATTTGGATCTGAATCTACATCATTGTCAACATTATCTCCATCTATATCTGAGTCAGTATCATTACAATATCCATCATTATCCATATCACCAGTGTCACATGTTGAAAATTCTGTTCCTACTTCACATATATAAACACGGTTCAAGTTACATGGCAAATCATTCCAGTGGTTATTTCCAGCTAAAAGCTCTGTACAATCTTCACCTGATAGACCTGCATCATTAGGCTCATTGTTATTCCAGTTTGTATAAACCCCTGTTGAGTTATTGCTCCATTGAAAACTACCTTCATTATCAATATCATTAAAGGCAATCCATGCAGAATTATTTAAGATTGTATTATTATTTGCTTCAAGCCATGCTTGCTCTTTATCGTTTTCTATAGATACAAGAGTATATCCATTATTATTACATGTTGTTTTGGCTTCATCCCATGTTATTGTATTATCACAAAATAAATATGTATGTCCTTCATATACTTTAGTTATACAGTTTGTACATACATCTCCTTCATCAATTAATCCATCACAGTTCTGGTCTTTTGCATCACAGGTTTCTGTTGCTCCATGATAAACAGTGTTGTCAAGATAAGAACAATCTGTAATTGTAGGGTCTCCATCATCATCATCATCGTTATCAAGATAATTTGGTTTACCATCATTATCTGTATCATCATCGTTTAAGTCATCATTATTGTTTAAATCTTCGCAAACATCACCTAAACCATCATTATCAGCATCAAATTGTTCTTGATTTGGCTTATTTATACAATTATCACATACATCACCAACTCCATCTCCATCTGTATCATTCTGATTAGGATTAGCAATTAATCTACAATTATCTGTTGTATCTAATACTCCGTCATTATCGCTATCAGTATCTTCATTATCACTTGTACCGTCTCCATCTGTATCAACTGTATTAAAACAGTCATAATTATCTTCTACATTTATGATTCTATCATTGTCATCATCCTGAAATAAGCAATTTTGTTCTACTGTATTAGGAGTAATTTGCCATAATACTTTAAATTCCCATGTTTCTCCTGGTGCTAAAGCTGTAAGTTTTTGAGCTTGTAAACCAAAGCCTGAATCTAAATTACTTGTATCTATAGTATTGTCAAAACTAAAAGCCTGAACTCTGTCCCATAAATCTCCAAAATGATTTTCATAATATTTAACATCTGATATAGATGGATTATTATTCATAAAATAGCCAGATAAAGACTGCCTTATTCGTCTTCCTGAATTTAACTCAATATCTCCAACTAGTTTTGTTGTATCTGTGGACTCTCCGTTACCGTTATCTGTATCATTTGTGTATGCATCCAATGCTAATATAAACTTTACATCATTAAATGTTTCAGTTCCTAGGTTTGCAATACTATAGTATATCCAGAAATAGGACTTTCCTTCTTCGTAAACTGTCCTTTGTTGAATGTATACATCATTACCTAAATCAAGGGTTTCTATTATTGTTGTATCTGTTGATACTTGAGTTTTCTGAACCCAATCAACTCCTCCAGTATTTGAAATAGAACCAATGTTTCCACCTTTTACATTATATCCATATACTGCTCCATCAAGAGATAGTACTGGGCCTGAGTCTCCATCATAATTGCTTCCTTGAGGATAAATATTTGAATAGCCATTGTAAAAAACCTGATAATGACCATTTGAGCTATAAACTCGCATTGGGTTATCTGTTCCAATTTCTGCATTTGCAGAAAAAATACTGAATGAAATCAAGATGAAAATAAAAAGTAATAGTGTTTTCATGGGATACTCCAATAATAAACGATATTTGATACTATCAAATATATATTTTTTAATCAATTAAATAATATCATTTTTCTATATTTATCAATTATTAAAGTTGATTTTTCTTGACTTAATCATAAAAATTTGATATTTATTCCTTATATGCACCCGTGGCTCAATTGGATAGAGTAACAGGCTACGAACTTGTGGGTTAGGGGTTCGAATCCCTTCGGGTGTATATTTTTTCTCCTTTCAACCTTTTCTAAGGAGGCTCTTGAATATTCTTCTTACTAATGATGATGGATTTGATTCGACATATATTGTTGGATTGTCTGAAACATTAAAATTTTTAGGTCATAAAGTAACAATTGTTGCTCCATTAAAAAATAAATCAGCAGTATCTCATAGCATCACACTACATAAGCCCATTTCTGTAGAACCAAAAGGGTTTGATGTTTTTGCTGTTGATGGAACACCTGTTGATTGTGTATATATTGCATTAAATGCTCTTCTTGAGGAAGAGCCTGATTTAGTTATTTCAGGAATCAATGATGGGCCAAATTTTGGTGAAGATATTATCTATAGTGGTACAATAGCTGCAGCAAGAGAAGCATACATGAAGGGATATAAGGCAATTGCTGTATCAAAAGTTTTTGGAAGTAATCTTGATATATCTAAAATGTTTCATATTACAACTTCATTACTTTTAAAGCTTGCAATGTATCCTCTTGATAAATACTTTTTTAATGTTAATATTCCAGATGTTGAAGAGTTATCTAATGATATTGTTTTTACTCATCTTTCTGCAAGAAAATGGGAAGAAGAAGTATCTCTTCTTATTAAACAGAACAAGCAGCAGTATTATACAATTGGTGGTAATGAAGGAACAACAGGTATTGAAAAGGGAAGTGATGCTGATATAATAAGCAAAGGAGTTATATCAGTTACTCCATTAACTGATAATTACACATATACTGATTTTTTTAAAGATAAATAATGCTTACAGAAATAATACAATGGATAGTTAATGTCGTTCACTCTTTAGGATATTTAGGTATTATTGCTGGAATGTTTCTTGAGAGTTCATTTTTTCCGTTTCCAAGTGAAATAATTATTATACCAGCTGGATATCTTGCATATAAAGGTGAAATGAATATATTTCTGGTAATATTATTTGGTATTATCGGTTCTATACTTGGCTCATTATTAAATTACTATATTGCATACTTTCTTGGAAAGCCATTTTTATTAAAATATGGTAAATATTTAAAACTCACAGAAGAAAGATTTGATAAATTAAATAATTTTTTCTTAAAACATGGAGCTATTTCAACTTTTATTGGTAGATTAATACCTGGAGTTAGACAATATATCTCATTTCCTGCCGGATTATCCAAGTTGTCATTACCTAAATTTATATTTTATACTTTACTTGGGGCTGGATTATGGACTACAATTTTAGCTGTTATTGGCTATTTAGTAGGAAATAATGAAGAGTTAATACACAAATACTCAACAACTGCATTACTCTCTGTTCTTGGGTTATCAATTATTTTAACAATAATTTATATCTATATTAATAAACGAAAGGAAGTACAGAATAATGATTAAATATATCTTTTTATTTATTATGTTAATCTTATTATCGTCTTGTGAGAGTAATAAAAAAGTAGTTAATCATAATCATAATCAAAATTATGAAAATAATATAAAGCTTGGAGGTGTTTTTCATAAAATAAAAGAAGGAGAATCCTTATGGGCCATTTCAAGAGCTTATAATGTTTCACTTGAAGATATTATTGAAATAAATGACTTAAATCCAAGTACAATTTTATATCCTGATGATGAAATATTTATTCCCAATGTAAAAAAATCAATAAATAAACCTATTGTTTCTAATAGTCATATTAATGTGGATGATAATAAAAGTAAATTAAAATATAGAAAAGCACATTATAAAAATACTCGTAAATCAAATAATAAAAATTTAATACTTAGTAAAAAATATCAAAACTATATGCTTTGGCCTGTAAACGGCATCGTTATAACTGAATTTGGTAAAAATGGTAAGTTTAAATCTGATGGTATGGATATTGCTGCTCCACTTAACACTAAAGTTGTTGCAATAATGAAAGGTACTGTAATTTATTCTGGAAATCAACCTGGATATGGAAATATTATTATTCTGAAACATAGTGATAAAATTATTTCAATTTATGCTCATAATAATAAAAATATTGTTAAAAAAAATCAAAAGATTAAAAAAGGTCAAAAGATTGCAACTGTTGGTAATAGTGGTAATGCACAAAGGTATCAGCTCCATTTTGAGTTAAGAAAAGGGGTGAAAGCTATTAATCCAAATCCATATTTAAAAAAAGATTAATCTGGTTATCTTTTCTTTATATTATATTCTCCATTTGTCAATTCTATTTATTTAATTTAGGTAATAAAAAGACTTAAGAAAATCATAAAAAACGAAGATATTAAATTACCTACTATATTAGTAAAAGAAATGTAAAAAGAAGATTATATTATTGTTGTGGGCAAAGAAGAAGTTGATTATGTACTTGAAGTTTTTTATTGAAAACGGTATAACTAAGTTTTTATGGAGCAATTATGCACAAAATTAATCTTTTATTATTTATTATATTTGGAATAGTATTTCTTACAATATCATGTGGGGATTCTTCTGATATAGCCACTGAAGAAGATTTATGTAAAGATGTATCATGCTCTGGTTATGGAGTTTGTACTATTGTAGAAAAAAAACCTACTTGTTTGTGTAATGATGGATATATTTCTGATGGCTTGACTTGCATAGAAAAAGAAAAAGATTTGTGTGATGAATTAGATTGTGAAAGTAATGGACATTGTGAAATAGTAAGTGATCTTGCAACTTGTAGATGCTATGCTGGATTTGATGGTGACAATTGCGAAAATAATATAGATGACTGCTTAGGAAATCCATGTGGTATTGGTGTTTGTGAGGATGGAGTAGATTCTTATACCTGTGATTGTACAGATACTGGGTTTGAAGGTGATAACTGTGAAAATAACATAGACGACTGTGCTGGTAACCCTTGTGTAAATGGAGATTGTGTTGATGGAATAAAATCTTATTCTTGTGATTGTACAGATACTGGGTTTGAAGGTGATAACTGTGAAAATAACATAGACGACTGTGCTGGTAACCCTTGTGTAAACGGAGATTGTATTGATGGAATAAAATCTTATACTTGTGATTGTACAGATACGGGATTTGATGGTGATAACTGCGAAAATAACATAGATGACTGTATTGGTAATGCCTGTGTAAACGGAGATTGTGTTGACGGAATAAAATCTTATACCTGTGATTGTCAAGATGGATTTGCTGGAGATAATTGTGAAATTATACTTACTAATTGGGATATGGTTAGCATTGGAACTGAACATACCTGTGGTATAAAAGGTGGTAAGTTATTTTGTTGGGGATTAGGTAAATCAGGTCGTTTAGGTCTTGATGATTACTTTGATAGAAGTACTCCTGTACAAGTTGGTACTTTTGAAGACTGGGATAAAGTTAATTTAGGTGAAAGACACAGTTGTGCTATAAGATCTGGAAAATTATATTGCTGGGGAAATAATTATGATGGAGAGTTAGGAATTGGAAGCACTAGCGGAAAGACTGTTCCAACACAGGTTGGAACAGATGAAACTTGGGAAGATATTAGTTTAGGTGGTTCCAGCTGGGATGGCTTTACATGTGGAATAAAATCAGGTGAACTATATTGTTGGGGTCTGGAAAACTATAGTTATGGAAGATTAGGTTTGGGAGATCTTGAAAGTAATACTAAAGTTCTTGAGCCAACAAAAGTTGGTTCAGATAATGACTGGGCTAATGTTAGTGTGGGGGATCTTCATGGTTGTGCAGTAAAAACTAATGGTGAATTATATTGCTGGGGTAGTAATTATAGCGGTCAACTTGGTACACAAGATGTTTCTAAATCTAATGTACCTTTACTGGTTGGAGTTGATGATAACTGGAAAACTGTAGAAGTTGGTGGATATCATAGTTGTGCATTAAAAACTAATAATGAGCTATACTGTTGGGGTAATGCTTCTTTTGGTCAAGTAGGAAATGAACAAAATTCAAAAGTGTATTCACCTGTTCAAATTGGTAATGACAGTGATTGGGAAAAAATAAATTTAGGCTTTTATAATAGTTGTGGGATAAAATCTGGCAAGTTATATTGTTGGGGATTAAATGAATATGGACAGCTAGGTTTAGGAGATGAAGAAAATAAAAATATTCCAACATTAGTTGATGAAGATGATACCTGGGAGAATATAAGTTTGGGTATAAAGCATAGAATGGATGAAACTGAGAGTCATAGCTGTGGAATAAAATCAGGTAGGTTGTATTGCTGGGGTATGAATTATAATAGTGAATTAGGGTTTTCAAGTAACAGAAATACTCCTAGACAAGTTATACCAGATACTTCTTGGGATAGCATCTCTTTAGGAGATGAACATAGTTGTGCAATTGAGTCTGGTAAACTTTATTGCTGGGGTAGTAATTATAGTGGAGAACTTGGTTTAGGAGATATTGAGGGTAATAGAATCTCCCCTGAACAAGTTGGAGTTGATACTGATTGGATGAGTCTGGATTTAGGACATAATTTTAGTTGTGCAATAAAGAATACAGGTAAATTATATTGTTGGGGAAGTAATTCCAAGGGAGAACTTGGCCTTGGTGATGATGGATATGATACTAAAAGAAATACACCTTCTCAAGTTGGTGTTGATACTGATTGGAAGATAGTAAAAATAGGTTATTCTTTTTCTTGTGGAATTCGAAATAATGGAAGTTTATATTGTTGGGGGGATAATTATTACGGACAACTTG
>Ga0256827_10000547_pt1 | contig 23387 bp, 20 predicted proteins | sample CV84metaG_FD_185977 | JGI IMG/M metagenome (GOLD analysis project Ga0256827, IMG submission 185977) | Hydrothermal vent microbial communities from East Pacific Rise, Pacific Ocean - CV84 | ecosystem: Environmental > Aquatic > Marine > Hydrothermal vents | place: Pacific Ocean: East Pacific Rise...
CACTCTCCATTAATCGCCTCTAGCTTTGAACCATGGGAAGTAGTAGAGCTAAAATTTGATAAGAATAATCAGATTTATAGAGAGAAGTATTATGAGGGAGAGAATCATGTTGATAACTATACGCTTGACCCCAGAATGTTGACTTGGACAAGTATATTGGTAGATATTTTTGATTTAAAAGAGGACTCATTTTCATTACGTGAGAAAAAGCTTATGGAATATGGAATGCTAAAGGCTGAGATAAAAGCGATGGGGAAAAGTGAAGAACGAGATGAAAAGATGAAAAAATTTAAAAAGCTTTCTGCACTTTTAGGACTACAGAATTAATGAAAAAGATAGATAAGAGCAAAATTTTATCAAAAGAGTATATTGAATGGATGGAGGCTTTAAAAAAGGAGCATCCCACATATTCTAGTTCACATAAATACATTCGAGATATAAAGATGAATCTCCTCTATTGTCAAAATGGTTTGTGTGCTTATACCGAAGAGCAACTTTGTGATTTAGCATTGTTAAAAGAGAGTTGTTGGAAAGATGGAAGATATATTCAATCATTAGAAGGAGAAGACCTAATTAATGGAGAATTAGAACATTTTGACTGTACTCTTAAAGAGAAAGAAGCTTATCTTTGGGAGAATCTTTTTATGGCAAATGGTAGTATTAATCGTTGTAAAGGTACAAAAACTATTAACTCAATTTTAAAGCCTGATTCTGAAAGTTATGACCCCTTTAAATATTTGGAATTTGATGATAAAATTAATAAATTTCTTCCAAATATTAATCTATCAGAACAAGAAAAATTGGATGTGGCAGAGATGATAGAAATATTAGGTATAAATAGAAATTCATTTAAACGAGCCAAACAGATAAAAGACCTTAAAGAGGATTTTGAGTTTGAAGAAGAGTTAAAAGAGCCTCAAGAATATATTACCTCTTGGAAAATGACGTTAGAAAATTTAAAGCGTCAAATTTAAATGATTAATTCCAATACATATTCCCAACGAGGACGTTGGGAACAAGGGCGAAGCCCTGTAGGTCGGGTTGCCCTTATCCCGACGTTAATTTATAGTCTAAAATATATAATTATTCAATGGAAATTTTCATACCAATTTTTAATAAATATAAAGCATCTATTTTATGCAAGTCCATGTCGGGATGAGGGCAATCTGACCTACGGTTTTTCTAATATTAAAAGCCTTTCGGCGAAGCCCTATTTTATACCAATTTTGTTTCGTGGTGCGTTAGAAAACAGCACCCTATGGGATTTTTTCAATTATCAAAAATATGACAATTTGACGATTTTTTCACTTAAATTATTTTTTAATGTTAAACTATTGAAAAAGTTATAAGGTTTTTAAATGTCAAATATACAAACAACAGAATATAAAGAATTTATACAAAAAATTAAAACCAAAGTGCAACAAGCTCAAATAAAAGCTTCTATCAAAGTAAATGTTGAACTGTTAAAATTTTATTGGGAATTGGGTGAAGAGATTGTTGAAAAACAGAAAAGTACTGACTGGGGTAATGCTTTTCTAAAAAATTTAAGTCAAGATTTAATGAATAAGTTTCCTAATGTTAAAGGATTTTCTCATAGAAATATCAAATATATAAGACAATGGTATCTCTTCTATTCAACAGATAAAGAAAAAGGGCAACAAGCTGTTGCCCTTTTAACACAGATACCTTGGGGGCATAATTTACATATTATTACGAAATGTAAAGATATAAACCAAGCACTCTTTTATGTTCAACAAACCATAGAAAATAGTTGGAGTAGAACGGTTTTGGTTCATCAGATAGAGAGTCAACTCTATAAAAGAACAGGAAAAGCTCTGACTAACTTTTCAAAGACTTTACCAAAACCTCAATCTGATTTAGCCAATGAGCTAACCAAAGACCCCTATCAGTTTGATTTTTTAACACTTCGAGAGAGATATGATGAACGAGAGTTAGAAGATGGGCTTATGGAACATATAACCAAGTTTTTGATGGAACTAGGACAAGGGTTTGCTTTTGTAGGACGACAACATAAACTTAGTGTTGGAGGAAAAGATTTTTATATTGATTTACTTTTTTATCATATTAAACTTCACTGCTACGTGGTAGTAGAGCTAAAAGTTGTTGACTTTGAACCTGAATTTGCAGGGAAGTTGAATTTTTATATCTCAGCTGTGGATGGAAAAGTAAGAGGTGAAAAAGATAACCCAACCATAGGTATATTGATATGTAGATCTAAGAACAGTACCATTGTTGAGTATGCACTCAAAGATATAAATAAACCTATTGGTGTAAGTGAATATCAACTCTCTAATATATTACCAAAAGAGCTAAAATCTTCTCTACCATCTATTGAAGAGATAGAAGAAGAGTTAAAAAGTTTAGAGAGGTAAGAGAATGAATCTAAAAAGAAAGAGAACCCCATGACTTCAAACCAAATCTACATGACCCAAGCCCTAAACAAAGCATGGCACTACCAACTGCGAACCTACCCAAACCCTGCTGTGGGTTGTTTAATTCTCTATAACAATGAGATAATAGCCCTAGAAGCCCACCAAAAATCAGGAACTTCCCATGCAGAGGTTTTGGCTTTTCTTACAGCTTATGAAAATATCTCAAAGAAAAAGATAGATTTTGATAGGTTTGATGCGAATATGGCTCATGAGTTTTTGTATACACTTCCCAAAGAATTCTTTTCTGAATCTATTGTGTTTGTAACCCTTGAACCCTGTTCTCATGTGGGACAGACTCCCTCTTGTGCTTCGTTGTTGGCTCATTTGAAACCTAAAAAAGTTGTTATTGCTACACTTGACCTTATAAAGGGGCATGATGGGGGTTTACAACGACTTTTAGAGCAGGAGATAGATGTTGATGTAGGAGTCTGTGAGAAAGAAGCGTTGGAGCTATTAGAGCCTTTTTTGATTTGGCAGAAGAGAGCCTTTGTTTTGTTTAAAATAGCCCAAACATCCAATGGAAAGATAGGAGGAGGCTATTTGTCTTGTCAGGAGTCATTGACCCATGTTCATCAGCTTCGTGCTGTTTGTAGCCAAATGATAATGGGGGGAAATACCATTCGAGTTGATAGACCCACTTTAGATTGTCGGTTTACAGGTGATGTTGCTCCTGATATTACTATTTATTCGCGAACAGATGATTTTGATAAAGATATACCATTATTTTCTGTTGAGGGGAGAGATGTGATAGTTTCTGATACATTGAATTTTTCTAAACCATCGTTTATTTTGGTTGAAGGGGGAGGGGGGATGATGAATGCTTTGAAGGAAAATATTGATTGGCTTTTACAATATCAAACCCCTAAACTGTCAGCTCACAGTCTAAGTTGTGATGTTGATTTGGAGTTGAAGTTTTTATTTACAGATAAAATAGGGGTTGATAGACGATTATGGAGTGGTATAAAGTCCTAATGGTATGTTTTGTTAAGACCATCCAGTAGAAGATAAAAATAAGTTTGGAGTTTAAGACACATCTATCTCCTTTAGGAGGATAGAGTTGTCAAATTGCTTGAATAGCATTCATAAGTTTCTCTTCTGTGACAGGTTTAAGTAAAAAAGCATTTGCTCCTAGATTTAGTACCTCTTTTATACGTAAGTCGTTTGAGGATACAGCAATAACAGGAATATTTGGTAAAATATTTTTCTCTTTATAGTATTTTAAAAAATTTGCTCCATCCATTTCTGGCATCTCAATATCTAGTAAGATGAGTTGAATATTTTTATGGTCTTGACACTTTTGTAATGCATCTTGACCATTAATTGCTTCAAGGATCTCTATTTTATAGAGTTCCTTTTTTAAGAGTGAAATAAGGAGACGACGATTAATATAGTCATCATCAACAATTAAAACTTTAAAAATCATTTTTTATCTACTTTCTATATTTTTGTATAAGTTGGTTAATTTTTTCGCGTTTAATGACCCCTATATGAATCTCTTTAATTAGATTATTATTGAAGTATTTATCGTTTGGTTGGTTTAAAGATAACATAATAACGTTCATCCCCTCATGTTGGTTTTTTAGAATATTTTGATTGAATTCTTCCAACTCTTTGTCAATGAGTAAAATATCATATTGGGGGTTAGAGATGAGATTTTTAAGGTTTTCAATCTTATCTACAATCTCAATTTCATAGTCTAAATTGCTAATGACTTTTGAAAGGATTTGTGCTTCTAATGGGTTCTTTTTTGCAATTAAAATTTTTCGTTCTTCGAGAGTAGCAACTTCATCATCCATTTCCATCTCTAACATTGTTATTGTTCCAGAATCTTGACTTTTGGTTTCACTTAAAATCTCTATCCCTGTACTTTTATGCTGGGTTTCTTTTAATGGTACAAATGAGTCATTTTCTAGATGTAAGATTTTACTCTCTTTTACCATTGGTTCATTGCTAATCTCTTTTGGTTTTAGAAATTTCTTCAAAATAAATAGAAGTTCATTTGTTTCAATAGGTTTAGGGATATACTCATCTAATCCTTCACTTAAAAAACGTTCACGGTCACCATTGAGTGCATTGGCTGTTAATGCTACAATAGGAATATGTGTTAATGCTTCTTCTATTTCATAATTAATAATCTCTTGCGTTGCTTCTATACCATCCATAACAGGCATTTGAATGTCCATGAAAATTAAATCATATGATTCACTTTTACGCTTTTCAAACGCTTCAAGACCATTGTTTGCAAGTTCCACTTGAACACCATATTTAAGAAGAATTTGTTTAATTAACTTTTGATTGATAAAGTTGTCTTCTGCAACAAGAATCGTCCCTTCAAATTGAATATCTTGATAAGGAAATTTCTTTAAATCTGCTACTTTCTCTGTTTTTTTGCTTGGGTGAATTGCACTTAGACCTTGAACAATTTTTGTAGGAGTAATTGGTTTATAAAGTATTTTTGCAGCATCAATACCTAATGTTTCTAATTTGTCTCTATTAGAAAAACTTGAAAGGAGTATAACTTTATTTGAATCAAGTTTATTAATGGTACTAAGTAGTTTACTGTCACAGTCATCTATATCAATCCAAATACTATTAAGTTTACTGTTTTCATTACATTGTTTAAGATCAGATGGTGTGCTAAAGCTAACCTTTTCAATGTTGTAGTAATCAAAGTATTCAGATAAATATTTGTCTTGTTGTATTGGTAATTCATAGTTAAATTTACAAATTGAAACATCTTGAAAGCTCGGGTGCATGGAAAGCTCTGTACTCTCTAAGACCTCTTCAAAGACAATGTTAAAGAAAAACTTCGTACCTTTCTCTTTTTGACTTTCTAGTTTTAATTCTGAATTCATTAACTCTAAAAACTTAGTTGAAATGGTTAGTCCTAAACCTGTTCCCCCATATTTTCTAGTGATAGAAACATCAGCCTGAGTAAAGGCTGCAAAGACATTGAGTTGTTGTTCTTTGGTCATCCCTACACCATTGTCCTCAATTGAAAATGCAATTTCTGTTTGATTGTCAATGGATGAAATTTGTTTAATTATAACATTAATTTTACCACCTAAGTCAGTAAACTTAATGGCATTACTCATAAGGTTAATTAAAACTTCTTTTATTTTAACAGCATCACCTAATACCTTTTTATTGATTCTTGGGTCAAGGAAAAAGTCAAGTTCTATGTTTTTCTCAGATGCACGTACACCATAGGTTTCAATGGCAGATTCAAATTCAATAATAGGATCAAAAATAATGATATCAAGTTCTGTTTTATTACTCTCTATTTTTGAAAGGTCAAGAATATTATTAATAATACTTAGTAGGTTTTCTGAACTTTTTTCAATAATATTGGTGAACTCTTTTTGTTCACTATTTAAATCAGTACTTTTAAGAAGTTCTGTAAAACCTACAATTCCATTTAAGGGGGTACGAATTTCATGAGACATATTGGCTAAGAAAAGTGATTTTGATTCATTGGCTTCAAGTGCTTCCATTTTATCAGACTTTGCATTGTCGATAAGATGTTCAATAAATTTATAGGCATCTTTCATACCATTACTTGTATTTAAATCAAGACTTTTTAACGCAGAAATACTTGGTTCATCAAACTCGTTGTCTGTTTCCATCGCAGCATTATGAACAATCTCTTCTAAGTCTTTCATATTGTTGTGTAGCTCTTTTCGTGTTAAAAAACCAATAATTCCTAAAACAATTGATAATAGAGCAATAAAGGTGGAGATAGCCAGTGTTATAAGGTTCATTCTTGTATGGTCATTAAGTGTTGATTCTAATCTCTTTTGTATTTGGGTGTTGAATGTATATAGGTGGTTTATTTTCTTTGTATTACTACTAAACCATTGTTGTGCTGTTAGTTTATATTGTCCATCTTTAAAATTATTTTGGAGAGAAATCAAGTCCAATTTTATATTGTTTAGACTCTTTTGAATATTGGGTTTATTATTATAGACCAATAGGGTCTCTTTTAGTGTATCGTCTTGAATATCTTGAAGATTAAAACCATTTGATTTCTCAATGGCATCATTCAAAAAAAGTATCTCATTTTTTGTCAATGGCTTTTTTTGAGCTATAAAATAGCTCAAATAATCTCTTTGAATGGCAGTGTAATAAATGTTATTATAGAGTTGGCTCAAAGAGTTGCTAAGAGCTTCTATTTCACTGTTTAGATGAACTTTTCTAATCTCTAATTGTTTTAAAAAAAGTGGATTGATAACACTTTTACTATAGCCATCTTGAAATAACATTTGAAAATCTACTTTATTTTTTGTTAAATTTTCTCTTATATTATAAATTTGGTTGAGTTTATTTGAGATATTTTGATTTTCTGGAGATGTTCGTACTTTATTAAAGATAGTATTATTGGTTGTTATTTGATTTTTGAGTGCTGTATCTTTTGGATTTTGAATGGCGAGTGCTATACTTGCAAGTCCACGCTCTTTGCTTACTTCATTAATGAGATGATTTATTGTATTGTTTTTTTGTAGGATGGTACTTAGTGAGGTACTTTTTATATACGCATTATAACTGGTATATGAAAAGTAACTTGCTATTAAAAAAAGCAATACAAGGGGTAGCGTACTAATAAGTTTAATTCTATTGTATAGTTGCACTTATAATCCTTTCTATGCTCTTTTAAGTTGTTTCATGTAATCTTCTAATGAAAGAAAGTGACCCCAATATTTAACAAAAAGAGGTTCTAGTTTAGTGTGTTCAGTACAGAACTGAATCTCTTCTAAGATATCAGCCAATTCATTAATACGCAAGTTACTTGCAGCACCTTTTAATTTATGTCCTAGTTCATGGATATTGTCCATATCTTTTTGGTAATATGAAGTGAGAAGGTGATCTTTATCATGACGTGCTTGTTCTATAAAATCATCAACAAATTCTTCTATAAGTACAACAGGAAGATTTAGCTCATCTGCTGCAGTTTGAGGGCTATATGAGATAGGTAATGCTGAAACATTTTCAAGTTGAATCTCTTTAATTTCGCTATTTGTAGATTTAATTTGTTTTTCTAAAGGAACATTATTGGCTATCTCTGTTCTATTGGTGTTTTGTAATATTGGTTCTAAATCTTCTAGTTCAGGATTAAAAGGTTCTTTATCAATATCCTCTAATGAATCAGGCAAAAAATCAACCGATTTTACACTTTCTTCAAGCTTTATTTCAACATTCTCTTCTTTCGAAACATTCTTAAGTAAGTCTGTAAACCTTGCATTGAGAACTTCCTCTTTATTATCATTTTCATAACTATCTGTTTCTAATAAATCAGGGAAGCTGTCATCTTTATAATCTTCAGGTTCTTCAAGTGTTAATAGTGCCAACTTTGTATAGTACTGGTCTATAAGAGGCATACGTTCACGATGTGAAAGTTTCTGAATTTTTAAAAGCAATATATTAATATGAGGTATTTTGAGCGTCAATGCAAGGTTCGATAGGTTTTTTATAACTCTATCATTACCTTCTAAAAGACGTTTCTCATCAATAATAGATTGATCAATAAAACTATCAAGATAAAGTTTGTAGTCCTCAACACTTAAACCTATATCCTCAGAAATTTTATTAACATTAAGATAAATAGATTGGTAGTTTGTTTTGAAACTATTGTTGACTTCATTTTTAATTTTTTCAACGGTCACATTTTTGAGTTCTACAAGATAAAACTCACCAAAAGTTCCAAAAAGCTCATGCTTTATGAAATCAGAAGAGATTTTTTGATTATTTTGTTGAATAGATATTTTATTGTTTTTAAATTCTAAAGAACCAATTATATTTGCTTCTTCAAGCTCTTTAAAAGTAGTGTAGCCTAAAAGCTCTATAAATGCTTTATCAGCCATTACTAGTTGTTTATTATCATTATATCCGTAATACATTATTGCCTCGCTATATTATATCGTATTGAGTATATCGCTCAATTTCTTCTTCCATATTTAGTTTAGAGGTTGGTTTATGAACAACGATAAACCCCGTTATCTCTAAATCATTATTATATTTTATTGTACAGTGGATATCTGACCAAAAATACATACCGTCACGACGCATGTTTTTAAGTGTAGTAAACCATTGTTTTAATCGTTTTTTTGTTGACCAAAGGTCATCATAAAGTGATGTAGGAACATCAGGGTGTTTAAAAATTGAATGATTTTTACCAATCAACTCCTCTTTTCTATAGCCTGTTACCTCACAAAAATTTTGATTGGCATAGGTGATGATACCATCTAAATTTATTTCATATATTAAATTTTTGTCAAATATATATTCAACATTTAATGCTATAGGACGATGCACTCCATTCCTTTCTTTAGTATAATTTTGATAGATTATTATTTTGACTTATTGCATTGCTCTTGGTTAAATCTTTTCTATATTAGTATAAATAAAGTTCAATACATTTAAGTCATTTTTTTCTTGTTTTTGTGTTCAAGATAATCTTCTCTTTTAACCTACTAAACAACTTTATTATAAAAAGACTAAGAGAAATATTAAATTAAACTTATTTATTAACCTTAGTTTGATTGATAAAGTTTTTAATTACAGTATCTAATATCCATTGTTCTGTTATAGTATAAAATATTAATATATAACAGATTATGTTCGTAGTATTCTAGCAACTTTTTCACTACTAGCAACTGAAATTTCATGAAAATTTGCATTTTCAATCGCTTCAAAAGTTCCAAAGTAGTTGAGGAGTTTTTTTATGGTGGCTGGACCTATCCCTTTTTTTTCAAGAAGTGAATTTTTAGTATCTTCTTTTCTCTTTTTATTTTGATGATAGGTGATGGCAAAACGGTGGGCTTCATCTCTTTGACGTTGTACCCATTGTAGCCGTTTATCTGTGGTTTTAAGTTCAAAAACAGAGGTTTTAGTATAGATGATATCTTTGGCTGAACCTTTGGCTCTGTGGGCTTTTGCATCAAGCTTTTCTTTTGCAATGGCTATCACATCTAAATGTATCCCTGCTTCATCTAAAAGGGTGATGGCTAACTTTCTAAGTGTCTCTCCACCATCTAAAATCCAAAGATCAGGAGGAGGATTTTTGTGAAAGCTTTCAATACGACGAGAGAGCATCTCTTTCATCTGTCCATACTCATCTTTGGCTTTAAGTTCATAGCGTCGATATCCATTTTTTTGCCATTTCCCTTCGTTCCAAACAACCATTGCACCCACAGTTGCTACCCCCATCATGTGTGAATTGTCAAACGATTCAATTCGGTAGGGTAGCGTCTCTAACTCAAAAAGCTCATAAATTTTAGGTTCAATCTCTTCAAACTGATTACTGTTTTGTTTTAAGATTTCATGGGCATTGGTTGTGGCAAGGCTAGTAAGCTTTTCTTTTTTACCTTTTATGGGGTGGATTATTTCTATTTTTTTCTGAAAGCGTTGAGAGAGTAACAGGCTCAGTTCTTTTTGGTCTTCAAAAGAATCTGCCACTAAAATGGTTTTAGAAATTTGGGGTGATTCATCGTTATAAAATTCTAGTAGAGCCTGTTTGTAGGCTTCGTTTTTGTCAAAAATATTTGAACCTCTAAAGGTGGAAAAAGAGGAGGAGATGATTTTTCCTTGACGCATAAAAAGTTTAACAATCACCCCTTTTGTTTCCCCATGTACAATGGCAAAAATATCCATGTCATCAAGTGATTTTAAATCGAGGTTTGAACTGATGGTGAGTTTTTCTATGGTTCTAATGTTGTCTCGTAGTTTTCCAGCCTCCTCATAACGTTCAGCCATGGCAAGGTTTAACATTTTTTCCTCTAGGGTTTCTATTAACACGTTACGTTTCCCTATCGCTTTTTTAGCCTCTTTGACAATTTTATGATACTCTTCAACCGTAATTTTTCCTTCGCAGGGTGCTAAACATTTTTTGATTTGATGAAAAAGACAGGCCTTCCCTTCTCTTAGGCATGATTTTTTTTGAACCAAAGGGAAAACTTCATATAGAGTGTCGAGTAAAACTTTTCCACCATTGGGAAAAGGACCAAAGTAAGAGATATTTTTACCTTTAATTACTTTACGTGTAATCTCAAAACGGGGAAAATCTTGACTCTCATCTATGTAGATATAGGGGTAAGTTTTGTCATCTCGTAAGAGTATGTTGTACTTGGGATTAAGCTGTTTAATCAGTGAGTTTTCTAAAACAAGAGCATCGGCTTCTGTCTCCACCACAATATATTCAACACTTTTGACCTGTTCTAACATACGTAAAATACGCAGTGACTGTTTAGGGTTTGGATAAAGCTCAGGTGTAAAGTTCCAGTAACTTTTTACTCGATTTTTTAAGTTTTTGGCTTTACCTACATAGAGCAGTCGATGTTCTTTGTCAAAATATTGGTAAACACCAGCTTGGTTGGGGAGATTACGGATGGTATTGATCATATTATAATTGTTTCTCTATCGATTCTTTTATTTTTTTAAAAGCATCTTGTAGCTCTTCATCTTCAGACTCTATGGTAAACTCACCCAATGCCATCTCTTTATAATAGGGGACAGTAGATTCTATTTTTTCCTCTTTTATAATGGAAAGGTGCTTTGAGTTAAAGAGGACAACCCTAGAAGCTTTCATATTTTGGCACTTCTCATCGCTCTTTGCCAACATACTTAATAGGCTTTTTAATAAATCTTTATTATAATTGAGCTCCATTTTGAATCCTGGGTGAGAGAGTGCTACAAATAGAGTCTCATCTTTTATATATACAAAAGCGATGGCTTTCTTAAATCTAGGATTTAATAGTGAAATAAACTTTTGATAACAATAGTGACTCTTAAGTAATTTAAACTGAGGTAGGTTACGGATATGGGTAAGTATGTTCGAGGCTCTTTTCATGTTTTGATTATAACATTTTTTAGCTTCTTTTTATTGAGTGGTTGTGGTTATAAAGCTGACCCTTATTGGGTTGATAAAACAGAAAAAGAGCGTGTAAATAAATAAATTTTAGTAGACTTGATTTTATGGAAAAAGAGGGAGAACAAAATGAAAAAATATGATATTTTAATCATAGGTGCAGGTATAGCAGGGCTTTATGCAGCGATGAATATTCCAAAAGAGAAAAAAGTTTTGGTGGTGTGTAAAGATATCCCTTGGGAGTGTAATACTTTTTATGCCCAAGGGGGGATGGTGACAGCACTCAATGAAGCTGATATCCCTCTACATGTTGAAGATACCATGTCAGCAGGTGCATTTCACAACGACCGAAATGCTGTAGAGATTATGTCTCGTACTTCCATCGCCACCACAAAAGATATTATGGACAGAGGGATGGAGTTTGATACTGATGATAAGGGAAATGTGGTTTATACCAAAGAAGCAGCCCATTCAGCTGAACGGATTGTTCATGCAGGGGGTGATGCTACAGGTCGTTATATGCACTACTTTATGATGGTAGAAAACAAACATCAACTCCAACGAAATACGTTAGTGTATGACCTACTTATCGAAAATGGTCGCTGTTATGGGGTGAAAGCTTTGGTTAACTATGAAGATGAAACCATTATTGCTGACGACGTGATAATCGCTTCAGGTGGGGTAGGGTCACTTTATGAGTTCAACACCAATTCCCGAACTGTTTCAGCTGATATCCATGGAATCTGTGTTGAAAAAGGGATTGAATTAGAAAATATGGAGATGATGCAGTTTCACCCAACGGTATTTGTCAAAACCCCTTTTGCTAGAAAACTGTTATTGACAGAAGCTTTAAGAGGTGAGGGGGCTTGGATAGTTGCAGAAGATGGACGACGCTTCTTGTTTGATTATGATGAACGAGGAGAATTGGCATCTCGTGACATTGTAAGTCGTGCTATTTTTGACCACAAACGTAAAACAGGGGAGGAGGTTTACCTAGACTTCTCTATGTTTGAAGAGGAGTGGTTCGCCAAACGTTTTCCAAATATTACCCGAACATTTGAAGCAATTGGTTATAAGTTTCCAGAAGATAGAGTGCCCATTTCTCCTGCATTTCATTATGCTGTAGGGGGGATTAAATGTGATACCGATGGTTGTGTAGAAGGAATTGAAGGACTCTATGTCATTGGTGAAGCTTCTAGTACAGGGGTACATGGGGCGAATCGTTTGGCATCCAATTCATTGCTAGAAGGAGTGGTATTTGCGAAACGAGCTGTTGATCATCTATTGGTAAAAGAGCATGTAGAGATTGAAGTTCCAAGTTTTGACAAAGAGTACAATAATATTGTTCATCATGGTAATGATATCGACTATAAAAGACGCTTACGAAAAATTATGTGGGAGGATGTGGGGGTTATTCGTACCAAAAAAGGGTTGATTGAAGCCAAAAATGCGATTTATGACATGAAAAATAGAGACATTGGACGATTGCTAGAACTTCGACTCAATACAGCTTCAGCCATTGTTGAAGCTGCCTTGAAACGTAAAGAGAGTTTGGGAACACATTATATTGAGTCATAATCCTCAACAATAGGCTTACTATCTTCCAACAGTAGATTAGGCTCAATAAAAGGGGCTAATCGTGACATAAAGTTAAGCAAACTCATTAATGGGGAAGCGTAGAAAAATTTGAGTTTAGGATGGTATTCCCAAAGGCTATCGGCATATTGGTAGATTTGGTGTGGGGTGTCACCAATGTTGTCTCCATCTCTATCAAATCCCTCATATTTATCCCAATAGTTATGCTCTATGGTGTTAAAAGTTGATGGTTTACTGGGTAAATCTTTAACAATATCGTCGATGTTATCCACAATACGATTGCCTTTGATGAGGTTATCTTTGATAGATTGGTGAAAATGTATCGCCTCTTTGTTGTAGGCTATCTCATTGTTAATAAGGTAGCGTTTTTTCCCTTTCCCTTTCTCCCCTCCATCTATGTAGAGTCCTTTGGCATTGAATTTGACATGGTTTTTTTCAAAGTGAAAGTTGGAGACCCCCTTAATCACTATCCCAATGCCAGATGCCCCTTTTGAACTTAAAATCTGATTGTTAGTAATATTCGTATCTTTTGCCCCCATCACCATCATGGCAACAGAGTTGTATTGGTAGAAGTTGCTCTGAAAAAGATTAGAATTACTTAGACTAAGATGCGTCGCAAATCGGTTGTTAATAAATCGGTTCTTCTCAAAAATATTATGGTTAGAGTAGTTCAACGTCACATCTTTAACCTGCTCAATGGTATTGTTCACAAAACGGTTACGGTGGGCATAGTAGAGTTTAAGAGCATTGCCTCTAAACTCTATCTCTTTGCCATTGGAGCTTATGTTGTTGTTACTAATATTGGAGTCGCTCACCATGTTCATGTCTATCCCATAGAGGGTATTTTTGAGGGTACAATTATCGATCAAACACCCCTTAACCTGATTCATCTGAATGGCAGCGTCGATGGTAAAAAAACTTTCTCCACTGTGGGTAATGGTCAAATTTTTAAGCGTCACAAAAGAGCTACGAATTGAAATTACACTCCCCTTTCCATCTCCTTTAACAATTACTCCATCCTCTTTACCTACAATGGTTAGGGGTTTGTTTATCACTATATTTCCATGGTAGAGAGCTTTGCTCAGTTTGAGTGTATCATAGGGGGATGCTTTGTCAATGGCATCTTGTAGAGAGTTGGCAAGGAGGGGGAAAAGAGATAAAAGTAGTAGTGATAGTAGTTTCATAAAATGTACTCTTTTTTTGTTATTTTAACAGATTTTTCTGAAAATTTAAGGGCTTCATCTATTTATACAAGAATTGATTTATCAAACAAATATTCAATCTAAATATATCGTTCTTGCAAGAACGATAACTATTTTGAGTTGTTAAAGTTAGAGAGGTTACAGTTGATGCAAAATATTTAAAATTAATAAATAGAAAGAAATTGTAAGCTTTTAGTGTTACTAAATCGCTCGGTTTTTTTCTTTTAAAAAACTCCTCTTTTTTAGTTCTAAGAATTAGAATTTTTTAACTATAATAGAAACAAATTAAAATTACTAGACTTTTTTAGTCTAAATATTATGGAGCAAACATGCACGATTTACACTTAGCTACCACTTGGGTAGGATGGGCATCCCTCGCAATCTTTCTTGTGGGATACTACTTTATTGCGGCAGAGGATACGTACCGTATTAATAAAGCCAAGCCAGCACTTTTAGCAGGAACAGGTATGTTTATGCTGATAGGTTTCTATTTTGCTATAAATGGAATGGATGGACAAATTCTTGAGGATGAGGTTGAACATCTTATTGTTGAAATTTCAGGAATTTTCTTCTTCCTTTTTGTTGCAATGACCTATATAGAAGCTATGATTGACCGTGGTGTCTTTATGGTTTTACGTTATAATCTAGTATCAAAAGGTTATAGTTATAGTAAACTATTTTGGGTAACAGGTCTTTTAGCTTTTTTTATCTCTCCAATCGCAGATAACTTAACAACCGCACTTATTTTATCAACTGTTCTTTTGACCATTGACAAAGATAACAGAGAATTTTTAGTACCAAGTGCTATTAATATTGTTGTTGCAGCCAATGCAGGTGGTGCATGGTCACCATTTGGGGATATTACCACACTAATGGTATGGGTAGATGGTAAAGCAGAGTTTACAGAGTTCTTATATCTATTCCCTGCAGCATTTTCAGGTTGGGGTATAACAGCTTTTCTTTTAAGCCGATTTATTCCAAATGGAACACCTCCGTTTAATATTGATGAAGAACCTGCTAAAATTTTAGAGGGTGGAAAGGTAATTATGGGACTATTTGGTCTAACTATCTTCTTTGCTATTGTCTCTCATCAAGTACTTCATCTTCCAGCTATGTGGGGAATGTTATTTGGTCTTTCAATATTAAAAATTTATGTTTATAGACTTAATCAAAGTTCTTCTCCTACACAAGTCAATGTATTTACATGGATTGCAAAAGTAGAGAATGATACACTTCTATTCTTTTTTGGTATCTTAGCTGCTGTTGGTGGTCTTCACTTCTTAGGTTTCTTAGAGTACTTTACCTCACTTTATGATACCTTTGGAGCAACAGCTGTAAATATTGGAGTAGGTTTCTTATCTGCTGTTGTTGATAACGTTCCAGTTATGTCAGCTGTACTAAAAGCTAACCCAACTATGGGAACAGATGCAGGAACTATTCAAGAGCAGTGGATGTTAGTAACCATGACAGCAGGTGTTGGTGGGTCACTAATCTCTTTTGGTTCGGCTGCTGGTGTTGGTGTGATGGGTAAAATGAGTGGAATTTATACTTTTGCTTCACACATGAAGTTGGCTTGGACTGTACTTGTTGGATATATTGTTTCAGTAACTATTTGGTATGTTCAGTTTAATATGTTGCATATTGGATAACTTCTTCATTTCTAAGCTATGAGTTTTAATACTTACAGCTTAGTTTTTTATATATTTACTATAAATTATCTTGTATGTATTTTACTTTTAGTAATCATAAGCTTATAGTGAACCAAATCAAAAAGCATTTGATTCTTTGATAGTTTCGCATAATCTAATGCAACTTTCCCCCTATTGTCTTGCATATGAAGGTTAATACCATGGTTAATTAAGTAACGTACCATCATAATATTTTTTGCTTCTATGGCTACCATCAGTAGTGATTGCATACTTCTATTTCTCATATTTATATCCTCTTTTAACTCTAATAAATAGACAAAAAAATCAAGATTTTTACTTTTAATGGTATGAAAAAGAGCATGAGTATGGGGGGTTACCATAAGTGAAATATTATTTTTTAAAAGGATGTTGATGTTGTGTTTGTGAGAAGTTTTAATTGCCCAGTAGAGAGCATTTCGACCTTTTGTATCTCGAGCATTAAGGTTACTATTTTTAACCAAAGATTTTTCTAGCATCAGTCGATGTTCTGCCATATCAAGAAGTTGATTGTATTCTGTATTGTTTTTCATATTTTTCCATATTAATATTTTATTAGTTTATATACTTAATTTTTTAAAAAAGTATTTTATAATAAAAACCCTTGTAAACCCTTGAATATCGGAGAACTAAGTGATATTTTACTTTTATTTTTAGCTTTTCATCAATTGTATTTACGCTCTAACCCTCTCTCATCAAATATACAGTATAATTTCAAAAAATTTAACCATAGGAATTAACCACATGAAACAAGTACCCATACTCGTCCTCGACTTCGGTTCACAATATACACAACTCATAGCAAGAAAATTAAGAGAGTCGGGGGTCTACTGTGAAGTTGTTCCTTATAGAGAAAATATAGCCAATATTAAAGCTCGTAAACCACAAGGGATTATCCTTTCTGGTGGTCCTGCTTCTGTTTATGCTGAAGATGCTTATAAACCAAGTGAAGAGCTTTGGTCACTTGGTCTTCCTATTTTAGGAATTTGTTATGGAATGCAGTTGATTACTCAGCGTTATGGTGGAGAGGTTGTATCTGCTGACCATCATGAATATGGTAAAGCAAAATTGACATTGAAAGATTCTAAAATATTTGATGGGATGACCGATGATGAAACCGTATGGATGAGTCATGGAGACAGAGCTGAGAAAATCCCTGAGAGTTTTGAAGTGATAGGAACTTCTGAAAACTCACCTTATGCTGCTATTGCAAATGAAGAGATGAAAATCTACGCTTTTCAATTTCACCCAGAGGTTCACCACTCAGTAGAGGGGACAAAACTTCTTAAAAACTTTGCAAAACATGTTTGTGGTTGTGACAGTACTTGGAACATGGGTGGATTTGCCAAAGAGAAAATCAATGCGATTAAAGAGCAGGTGGGTGATAAAAAAGTACTTTGTGGTGTATCTGGAGGGGTTGATTCTTCTGTTGTCGCTGCGATGCTTAATGAGGCACTTCCAAAAGAGCAACTGATTTGTGTTTTTGTTGACCAAGGGCTGTTACGTAAAAATGAGGTTGAAGATGTTCAAAACATGTTTAAACTTTTAGATATACCTCTTATTACCGTTGATGCTAAAGCTGAATTTATGAAAGCTTTAGAGGGTGTCTCTGATCCTGAGACAAAGCGTAAGGCAATTGGTGAGAAGTTTATAGAAGTGTTTGACATAGAAGCCAAGAAACACACTGATGTGGCATTTTTGGCACAAGGAACACTTTATACAGATGTTATTGAGTCGGTTTCTGTAAAAGGACCTTCTAAAACCATTAAGTCTCACCATAATGTGGGTGGATTACCCGATTGGATGACGTTTGAACTCGTTGAGCCTTTAAGAGAGATTTTTAAAGATGAGGTTAGAAAACTGGGTCTTGAACTCGGTCTTCCAAAAGATATGATTGGTCGTCACCCCTTCCCTGGACCTGGACTTGCCATAAGAACCATGGGAGCTGTAACAGAAGAGGGGTTACATCTTATTCGTGAATCTGATGCGATTATGCAAGAGGAGTTAAAAGCTACAGGTTACTACGACAAAGTATGGCAAGCGTTTACCGTACTTTTAAATGTTCAGTCGGTAGGTGTTATGGGAGACAACCGTACTTATGATAATACTGTTTGTATCCGAATGGTAGAGTCTGTCGATGGGATGACAGCAACTTTTGCTCATATTCCTCACGATGTACTTGAAGGGATGAGCCGTCGAATTATTAATGAGATAGATGGAATTAATAGAGTAGTTTATGATATTAGTTCTAAGCCACCTGCGACCATTGAGTGGGAATAGAAGCTTTATAAAAGTATGAACTTTGTAGGGTGCGTTTCTCAACGCACCATTTATTGTGATTGGTAAATACTATTAAAATATGGTTTTAACGGTGCGTTGGAAACACACCCTACCAGAAAGAAAGTTACTTTACTTTTCTTCCAACCTATCTACACATAAAAATTAAAAAAAAAATATAAATATAAAATTTTACTTTACTTAATGTAAATTCATTGTAAGCTATTACTTAAAAAATATAAGGAAAGTTTCTATGAAAAAAAGTATATTGATAATGTTATGTACCGTTTCAGGATTATTAAATGCGATGGGTGTTGATGTGAACTATGATGAACAGTTTGATTCTGCTGAAAAAAGTCAAATTACAACAACTGTTACTGAACCTGTTGAACCTGTAAAGCCTATAGAACCTGTTGCTACACCTAAGCCCAAAGTTATAAAAAAACAAATCGTTAATAAAAATCCTTTGGAGGGGCTTCAAATTAAGACTCTCTATTTTCAAAAGAAGATAGTAGACCATAAAGGTGGAAAAGCAAAAAAATATGTAGAAGTAAAAGATGCTTTAGTAAAGAGTAAGGTGACCTATATCAATAAACTTATCAATACCACCAATTTCACCAAATACAATGTTGTGATTAAAAATCCTATGCCTGTCGGAGTAGAGTATATTTTAGGGACAGCGAGTTGTTTAGACTCTTGTACCATCCGATATTCTGCCGATAATGGAAAAACGTTTGTACCGACCGATAAAGGTGGAGAGAACTATAATTACTTGGAATTTATTTTCACTACTGTTCCTCCAAGAAAAGAGTTTAAAATGGGATTTGATACTATTATTAAATAAGAATTAAAAAATATTTTATAATCAATAGTTAATTAAGTAACACTTTTTGCACGAGAGTAGAATATTGAAACGATTTGTTTTCTCTTACACAAAAAAAGCACAAAAGGATTGTACTCTCTCCTACACTTAAGTATAAATGAATATATTCAATAGAAAATACTTATTATAATATTAGGAGAATAAATGGATAATCTACTTATAGGGCTTATTGTCACTATATCTATTGCTACTGTCGTCAATGTATTTTTAAAAAAGCTGGATATACCTACGGTTATAGGGTATATTTTTACAGGTTTAATCATTGCTCAAATTTTTAATTTTGGAGAACATTCAAAAGAGACTTTGGCTCATCTGGCTGAGTTTGGTATTGTTTTTCTTATGTTTACCATTGGCTTAGAGTTTTCTATTAGCCATATGAAGGCGATGAAAAAAGAGGTTTTCCTTTATGGTTCACTTCAGGTCATCCTTTCGGGACTACTCTTTACTTTTTTAGCCCATAACTTTTTTAATCTAGATCTTAAAAATGCCATTGTTGTCGGTATGGCACTCTCTCTCTCCTCTACCGCCATTGTTTTAAAGGTTCTTAATGAAAAAGGAGATATCCATACAGGTTATGGACGTGTCACCTTAGGGATTTTACTTTTTCAAGATTTAGCCGTGATTCCTATGCTTCTGATGATTTCTATCTTTACCTCTGAAAATGCGTCTATTTCGCAACTGCTTTTACACACCGTTGTTTCGGCGATTATTGTATTTCTTATCCTTTTTATTGTAGGAAAGTTTTTTATAGAGCGTTTCTTTGATTGGGTGACATCTTCTGAATCGGAAGAGATATTTCTAGCCTCAGTAATTCTAACAGTTATCGCAGCTTCTGTTTTGGCTGAACATTTTGGTTTCTCATTCTCTTTGGGGGCATTCATTGCTGGTATGACCATCGCTGAGACAAAGTATCGTTACCGAATTGAAGCTGACTTAGTCCCTTTTAGAGACATATTGTTGGGTATTTTCTTTGTGACCATCGGTTTACAAATAGACATTAGTATTGTGGCTGATTTTGGTTTGATTATTTTAGGTTTATTGGTCGCCATTATGGCAATGAAGGCTTTGATTATTTTTGGAGCATTGCGTTTCTTTATGCAAAACCGTTCAGCTTTAAAGAGTTCACTTGCACTAATGCAAGTGGGTGAGTTTGCTTTGGCTATTTTTGCTTTGGCAAGTGCCAACAATTTAATCTCTCCAGAGGTCAATCAAATTATGATTGTCACGGTTGTTCTTTCGATGATTTTAACACCATTTATACTAAAGAACATTAAGTTTTTTGCAGATTTACTCTTTCAAGAACCTACACAATTACGTGAACGAGCCTTGGTTTCAACAGGGTATAAAGACCATGTTATTGTTTGTGGTTACGGTTCGGTAGGTAAACAACTGGTGAAACGTTTAAAGAAAAACAATACCTTATATGTCATCTTAGAGCATGATGTTAAGTTGGTTGATGAGGCGATAGCTGAAGGAGAAGAGTCTATTTTCTTAGCCAATGCAGCTCAAAAAAGTATACTTGAACATTTTGATATTAAAAACTCTATGGCAGTTGCGACAGCTGTTAATAATGCACATCAACTTCGTCTTATTTGTGAAAATATTAACTCCTTTGGTTCAGAGATAAATTCTGTAGTTACCGTTAAAAATAAATCACAAGAGGAGAGTATTTCTGATTTGGAAAATATAACCCATGTTATTAATAGACGGGAAACCATTACTGAACTTTTAGCCAATAATCTTTGTTCTTTTAAGAAACTTTAGTTAAATTTTGTTATAAATTTTCAAAATCTTATACTATAATATAGGATAAAGGAATTTTTATGACAAAGAGAACAATATATATTATTTTAACCCTACTTTTTGCTATTACATGGATTTGGGCTGCGATTGAGCCTTTACATTATGATGACTGGCTTTTAGAAAATATTTTGGTATTTATTTTTATACCGATTATTTTCTTGACAGCGCGTTCATTTGAATTTTCGATTATCTCTTATAGTTTTATTACGCTGTTTATTATTTTACATCTTATCGGTTCACATTATACCTATGCTGAAGTTCCGTGGGGTGTAACTTTGGGTGAATGGTGGGGAACTGACCGTAATATGTATGACCGATTGATACATTTTTTGTTTGGTTTACTTCTGGTCTATCCTATCCGTGAAGTCTCTGTCCGTTTGGCTAAAAACAAGGGTTTCTGGGGTTATATGTCTCCGTTTATGGTTGTTTCTGCTTTGGCTGGTTTCTATGAAGTGATAGAGTGGACAACTGCTGTGTTGGTAGACCCTGAAGCAGGAACTGCTTTTTTAGGGACACAAGGTGACATTTGGGATGCTCAAAAAGATATGCTTATTGCAATGATAGGTGCATTAATCACTTTAGGGGTCACCATGCTTTTTCATATGATTTTTAACAAAGATTTTTTTAGAGAGTTTAGAGAAAGTTTTCGTCTCCCTAAAGATGACAAACCTTTAGGAGAAGTAAAAATTGAAGAGATTTTAGAACGTTAAAGAAAAGTGTCAATTTTACCAAATATTTACTAACTTTTTCTGTTAAAAGATGTATAATAAATATCTTGAAGAATTCTTAGTTTTTTAAGATTTAGAATGATGAAAAAGGAATAAAATGGGAACACAATTTTTTGGCTCACTTTTAGGGGTTGGTATTGCAGGAGGTTCATTGGCTCTTATGGCAGGGTATTATGCTTATAAACGATGGTATAAAAAAGAGATTATAGAGATAAAAGGGGAGGTTGTTACCCTGATTTCTATTTTTGTTTTACTTGGAGCAATCTCTGGCTATAAGTTGGCAGAGTCTTCATACTTTTATGCAAAAAAAGGGACACATTATGCCATTGAAGCTGGGAAAGAGGGGACACAAGCTGTTTTAGATGCAGGGCAAAATGCGATATCGGGAACGATTAAATATTTTTCTGTGGCTGTTTTGGAAGGTGTGGGGAAAACGTATGACCATTTTCAAGATAAGTGGGATGCTCAACAAGTTAAAAATTTTGAAAATTTAGAGTTAAGCGTTATCTCTTCTAAGAAAAATCAAAAACAGGGGAAAACCTCTTTACATGTTGTGTTAGAGGTGACAAATAGAGGTGAAGAAACCATCAATTTCAAAGAGTTGGTGACACATAAACTTTTACTCCTAAAAAATAAAAACAGTGACTATTTTCCTGTAACTTTTGATGGAACAATCAATGAACGGATGTTGATTCCACCTGCAACAACCATTGAGCAAGAGATAGATATTGTGGTTCATGGAGACAATTATCCAACCATTTTAGCAACACCTAGTCAACAGTTAGAGTTGAAGTAATAAGGGCAATGAGAAGATGTTTATAGGATTTTTCTTTTTAATTTTTTATATTATTATAGGGATTATCCTGATAATGCTGATGATTGCACTTGTTTTGGGTATTTTAGCACTTTTTGGTGCACCTAACTTTTTTAAATCTATTAAACTCTATTATGAAGGGGAAGAGAAAGAAGCCTATAAAAAAATATTTTATGCTTTTCTTTTTGTATTGCCCCTTTTAATTTGGTTGATTTATCTACTTCAGTTTACGACAGCAACCCTTTTCTATAAAATTTCTATGGGTATTTTTCTCATCAGTTCTTTTGTAGGCTTGGCTGTTTTTCTTCTCTTTTTATATTCTGTTAAAATGAAAAATATAGAAAAAAGTATCAAAGCTCTACTGATGGGTGCAGTGGTTTTTATTTTTTTCGCTCCCAGTGGATTTTTTACTTTAAAACCTATTGTTATGGAGGGGATTATCCCTTATTTGGAGTCCAATCGTACCCTAAGTTTTGACCCTATAGATATCTTTTTCTCTGATATTGATTGGACACCTGAAGATTATGATACCTGTCATGAGCAAGAGGACTTTTTGATGGGTGGTTTTTGTACCAGTTTAACGTTAAATGTTAAAGATATTGTGGGTAAATGGAATCTTGAAGCATTTGACGAGCGAGATTATGAGATGAAAGAGAAAAATCAGTATGGCTATTTCATCTTAAACCAAGATGGAAGTGTAGATTTTCATACTTTTTACATAGAGGGGGGAGAGTATGGCTCAATTAACTATTTAGATACGACAGGAACATGGAGATTAGATGCTCCAAAAGGGGATACTCATCCCAAGCTTACACTCCTCACCAAAGAGGGAAAAGCAATTGTCTTATATTTTGATTCAGAGACAACTTTGGACAATGGGCTTTGTTTAACAAATCAGTATTCCGACCCAGATGCACCTCACTATCTGAGGTTCAAAAGAGATTGGAAATAAGATAAAAAAAGGATTTAAATTATGAACACAGTAAAAATAATATTCAAAGTGGTTTTAACATTTGTATTGTTTGTTGTACTTCTTCAAGTATTCAGAGGTATAGGAATTACAGCATTAAATTATTCATCCATAGA
>Ga0256827_10000548_pt1 | contig 23376 bp, 20 predicted proteins | sample CV84metaG_FD_185977 | JGI IMG/M metagenome (GOLD analysis project Ga0256827, IMG submission 185977) | Hydrothermal vent microbial communities from East Pacific Rise, Pacific Ocean - CV84 | ecosystem: Environmental > Aquatic > Marine > Hydrothermal vents | place: Pacific Ocean: East Pacific Rise...
AAAACTATAGTTATTCCATGTTTACTTCTTTTTTAATTTTCCTTATTTTTATTTATTTTTGACAAAGGTATTGAATATAAATAGATTTATATTGACTTTTATTAAATATGAGTATAGACTTATGTAAACCTAAAAAATATTATTAAAATTATTTTTACTGTTTACACTAATTTCAAAGGAGAAAAGATGAAAAAATTAATATTGGTGCTTACTCTTGCATTAACTGTAGGATTTATGGGGTGTGGAGGAGGTAATAGTGAAGAAGCAAAAGCGTTACTCAACAGAATACTACAAGTAATAGGTATTCCATATAATATTGTTGTAAATATCTGCCAAGATAGTAATGACAATGGAATCTGTGAAGCCATAGAATTGCAGACTAAAGTAAGTATAAAAAAAGGGGATGACTTAAATATTATTATGACAAAAGTAAGTTTAACTACTGATGGGGAGTATTTTTTAGAAAACTATGACTCTAGTAAAAAGATTTTGATGGAAATCCAAGATAGTGCTAATGTTGTTAAAAATGATGGTAAATTTACTTTTACATATAATCCTAAAACTCAAGAGCTATCTATTTTGCAGATGATGATAGATGAGGGTTTTTTGACTGCTAATGATGTTAAAGAGGTAAGAAGTATGTCTAATGTAGATGACTTTTATGAGACTATTTTTCAAGATTTTGAGACCAATTTAAATATTTTAGGAGAAGAAGAGTTATCAAGCCCTAGAGCAGTACTTGCCAATATGAATGAGATGGCAGATGAATTGATTGCTAATGGAGTTAGAGATACCTTACCACAGAGTATCAATGATTGTAATGGGGAGCAAAGTTGTATTGATGAGACCTTGTCTTCTTTATCTACAGAGTTACAGATTGATGAGAATGAATCTGAAACAATCAAAAAGAATGAAACAGTAGAGAATAAACAGCTTTTAGGGAATAAAACACTTTATAGTTATGGAAGAGATGATGACGGGAATAGAGAAATTTATGAAAATCATTTTAATAGTGATGTCACAGCTTTTAGTTGGGAAGTTATAGAGGGGGTTAGTAAAGGTGAAACAGGAACTGATACTATTTCAATAGAGGGAAACAAGATGATTGACTATACTGAAAATGAAGTCTATCTGTTATTAGGTAAGTATAGTGATTATCTGTTGTATCAAGTCAAAAATAGTAATAAAGAAGCTAAATTATATTTTGATTTAAATAAATTAAGAATTGATTTAGAAGAAGAATCGAAATCTAAGCCTAATCTTGAAAAACTTATTATAGGTAAAACTTATTATATTCCAGTTTGTGACACCAAAGCTCCTCATGTAGAAAGACTAGAATTCAATAGTAATGGTAGTTCATTTCATATTAGTTGGATACAAGATGGAGAGACTCAAAATAGAGACTATACATATTCAGTTAATGGTGATATATTAACATTAATTATAGAAAATGGAGAGAAACTTACTTTTACTAATTTTGAAGAGAACGAAAATTCTATTATCTCCTCAAGCGATGATGGTGTTTTTTGGAAGAATGAAAGTGATGCACAGAGAGAATTGGATAAAGGTATTTGCTCTGAAAATGAGCCTACATCTATTGGTTTTACTAAAGAAATGCTTCAAAATAAAGTGGTTTATGAACTTGCCTATGTTGAAGAGGATGGAACAAAAGGATACGGAAAGACAACTTTTAAATCCGAAACATCTGGAACAAGACATGAAATTGCCATCTCAACAGATGGAGAGGTTGTAGAAGATGAGAATTTTGATATAAATTTCTATTTGGAGAATGGAAATATCGTATATGATACAGGAGATGATCTTATTTTTTGGAGATTTAATAGTCAAGATGATGAAGCATGGCATGTTTCATTTGAAAAAGATAATGGTAAAGATGGTAGTATAGATTTTTCGGAAGATAAAATATTATATTTTAATAAACCAGCTAATTATCCAGAGGATTTATAAAAAAGTTTTCTATTTAATCGTCCCCAATTTATAATTGGGTGATGAATATGAACTTGAATTTACAATTTACTAAATCTCAGATGGAGGAACAAAAGCATTATTTAAGCGTGAGTTTCCGTACCTTTTGGAAGCCCTAAAAGATATAGGCTATAATCACGCATTAAAAACAAGGTTATAACATGTCAAAACGTCCCACACTTCTACAACATTTTCGCTCTTTTTCTTACCAAAACAACATTACCGACTTTGATGTCGCACTAGAATACTTTACTGTATTTGGTGGAACAGGATGGGATATAGATACCTCTAAAAGTGTTGATGCACTCATAAAAGAAAAGGTGCTTTGCAATTATGAAGCTCTACACAAGGGTGTCATAAACTTTACACATGGGAATGGTTTGTATCATATGATGCTGACAATCATTGCTTTAGGGGTGGAGTATGAAGATGATGTCTTTAAAAAAGCTGGTGTAGGTAGAGATAAAGGTGAAGATGCTGTTGATTATTTGGAGTTAAAAAGTATGCTCAAATTTGATACTTCTATCGCAGAACCTCGGAATGAGCGTTATAAACAGTCAGACAAATTGTTGTTTGAATTTCCTTTTATCCGTTTTTGGTTTGCGACCATTTCCCCCTATTATCAGAGTATCTCTACAGGAGACTTTTCTGAGTTTGAAACAAAATGGAATGCGTTAAAAGGGAATTTTTCTATTTCACTCAGCAATCTTTTGGTATTGGAGTTGGTCAAAGAGCGTTTTGTTACGAAGTTTGAGAGTGACCCAATTGTCTCTATAGGTTCGTATTATGACAAAAAGATAGAGATGAGTATTCTTGCTAAAAGAAAGTCGGGAAAAATGTTGGTTGGAGAGTGTAAATACTCAAAAACAGAAGCAAAAATGCACATGCTGAATTCCCTAAAAGAGAAATGTGAAAAAGTAGGAGTAGATGCAGATGAGTATGTTCTTTTTTCTAAAAATGGGTTTACTTCTGAACTTAAAGAACTTGGAGATGAGAACCTTATGCTATTAAGCAATGAAGATTTTTCTAGCTTATTAGAGAATTTGAGTGAAAAAGATTTGTTGGTTTATAAAAATAAAAAATATTAAATGCCCCAATTTTTAATTGGGTGATCTCTATGCACTTGAACTCATAATTTGCTAAAAAATTAAATATCTACTTTTCCCAACAATTAACTTTAGATTCATATTGAAATTGTAAAATCTAACTCTTACTAGGAAAAGGATGCAGATGCACAAAAAATTAGAAACACTCATGGGCAAGTTTGGCTCATTCATTCATGATAACCCTTTTAAAGTTCTATTGGTATTGGTACTACTTTTAGCCTTTCCAATTTCACATGCTCCACAGATAAAAATGGACACCTCAACAGAAGGGTTTATGCATGAAGATGACCCTGTATTGTTGACTTATAACTCTTTTCGTGACCAATTTGGACGTGATGAACGGATTGTTTTAGCGATTGAAGATGAGCATATATTTTCTATTGATTTTTTAACAAAACTTAAAAATATGCACAAAGAGTTAGAGACAAATGTTCCCTATGTTGAAGATGTAACCTCATTATATAATGTACGAAATACCAGAGGTGATGGGGACAAACTGATTACGGATGATTTGTTAGAACCTTTTCCTACTACCGATGTAGAAGTTGCAGATATTAAAAAAAGAGCGATGGAATCTCATTTTTATAAAGATTTAATTATTAGTGAAAATGGGAAGATGACCACGGTGATTATTGAGACCGATGCGTATTCTCATGCAGGGGAAAAAGAGGTTTCCGTAGATGATGAATTTGTAGATGGATTTGATGATGAGCCTGTTAAAAAGCAAACTCCAAAAGTATTTTTAACTGACCAAGAGAACCATGAACTGCTTGAAGCTGTGGCTGTTATTGCTAACAAATACAGAGCAAAGGGATTAACGATTTATGTGGCAGGTTCTCCTGCTGTGAACAACGAACTGAAATCTCAAATGAAATCTGATATGCAGAAATTTATGCGTATTACATTTTTGATTATTTTGGTGTTCTTGTTTATAGTATTTAGACGTTTATCGGCTGTTTTTTACCCTTTAATTGTAATTATTTTTTCACTTCTAACTACAGTAGGAACGATGGCATGGGCAGGGGCAATGTTTAAGTTACCAACACAGATAGTCCCTTCACTTTTGTTGGCTGTTTCTGTAGGTGCAACGGTGCATGTTTTGTCTATTTTCTTTGATAAGTTCAATGATACAGGGGACAAAAAAGAGGCACTCTCTTATACTCTTGGACATTCAGGTTTGGCGATTGCTATGACCTCTATTACCACAGCTATTGGGGTTGGGTCATTTGCAGGATCTGAGGTTGCACCTATCTCTGACCTTGGTATTTTTGCCTCTTTAGGGGTGATGGTTTCATTGGTTTTAACGTTGACATTGCTTCCTGCTTTGTTGAGCATTACCAAACTTAAACCAAAAGCAAAAAGTAAAGTGGGGAAAATAGATTTATTTATGAAAAAGTTGGCTGTGATTCCTGTAAAACATACTAAAAGTGTTTTGATTGGAAGTTTTTTACTTGTAGCGATAGCATTTGTGACAGCGACACAGGTAAAGCTTTCACATAATCCACTAAAATGGTTTCAGCCTGACAACATCAACAGAATCTCAACCGAAGTGATAGATGAACAGATGAATGGTACTGTCACCATAGAAGTGGTAGTCGATACAGGGAAAGAGAATGGTTGGGTTAACCCTGAAAAGCTTGAAAAATTAAATGCTTTTTCTGCTAAACTAGAAGCCTATAAAGATGAGTATACCCACATAGGTAAAGTGATTTCTTTGGCAACCATTGTTAAAGAAACCAACCGAGCTTTACATGCAAATGAAGAGAAACACTATACAGTTCCAACTGATGGAAACCTTGTTTCTCAAGAGCTTTTACTGTTTGAAAACTCTGGTTCAGATGACCTTGAAGATGTGGTAGACAGTCAGTTTTCTAAGGCAAGAATTACGGTGAAAATGCCATGGACAGATACCATTGAGGCTGTGAATGTTTTAGATTTTGTTAAATCAGAAGCTGAAAAAACATTTGCAGGGGACAAAGTGGAGACAACAGGGATGATTCCTTTACTTATTAACACTTTCTCCCATGCCGTTCACTCTTCGGTTCAGAGTTACTTTATGGCTGCTGTGGCTATTTCATTGATGATGATGTTAATTTTAGGTTCGGTTAGAATAGGGCTTTTAAGTATGATTCCAAATCTAGCACCGATTATTGTGGGACTTCTCCTTATGTATGTGGCAAATATACCTTTGGATATGTTTACCCTGCTTATCGGTTCTATTGCCATTGGGTTGGTGGTGGATGACACAATACATTTTATGCACAATTTTAAGCGATACTATCTTGAAAGTGGTGATGCTTCTCAAGCGATTGAGCAGACATTTTTAACCACAGGTAAAGCGATGTTGATTACTAGTATTGTTTTATCGTTAGGATTTTTTGCCTATTTGGCAGCAAATATGATTTCGGTTCAAAACTTTGGACTTTTGACGGGACTAGTTATTATCTTTGCTCTTTTATCTGATTTGCTTTTAGCTCCAGCACTTATGGTTGTGGCGGCTAAAAAGGGTTGGCTAAAATAAACAAGCTTTATACTGTTCGATGAAATCGAACCTATAGATTTGATATGTTATTAACGTTTATCATTGTAGGTTCGATTTTATCGAACAGATAATTAATTTAAATAAAAGGATATAGACCATGAAAGCAAAAAAATTATTATTTTTATTAGGAGTAGGGGCAACCTTACTAAGTACAACAGCAGTGATTGCAGATGATGCAAATGCAAGAGCCATTATGGAAAAAGTAGATGCTAGAGATGAAGGTGACACTTTAGAGCAAGATATGCTTATGATTTTGATTGATAAAAATGGAAATGAGAGAACACGTGACCTTAAGTCATATGCCAAAGATTTTGGAGTGGATAACCATAGAACATTGTTTTTTAAATCTCCTTCAGATATTAAAAATACAGCTTTTTTAACCTATGATTATGATGACTCTGCAAGAGATGATGACCAGTGGTTGTATCTTCCTGCATTGAAAAAAGTAAAAAGAATCCCCTCAACTGACAAAAGTTCAAGCTTTATGGGTTCAGATTTTTCATACTTTGATATGACCGACCGTGATTTGGAAGACTATGATTTTAAATTACTAAAAGAGACAGAAGTTCGTGGTCATCCTGCATGGATGATAGAATCAACACCTAGAAATCAAGCCACCATTGATGAGTCAGGTTATGAAAAGACCATTGCCATCGTAAGAAAAGACAACCATGTTGTGGTTCGTGCCATTAACTTTATGACCAATGGAAAAAAGAAATACTTAGACATAAAACAGATGCATGAAGAGAACGGTATTTGGTTGGTTGATGAGATGACAATGACCACTAAAAAAGGGAAAGAGACCTTGCATAAAACCATTTTAAGTTTTTCAAATGTTCGTTTAAATGCACCGATTGATGATGGTGTGTTTACCACAAGAAGAATCGAAAAAGGGCTTTAATATGTCACCAAACCGTAGGGTTGGCTTTAGCCGACCACTAAAAACGATTTTTTTATCTACTCTATTACTTTCAGCAGTTCATGCTGAAAGTATAGATGATATGATGGACGGTTTCGATGATGAACCAACACATGCTGTCTCTAAGGTTCAAGTTCAAGAAAATATTTATGATGAAACAAAACTACACTCTTCTCCCCCTATCAATCCCATAAAACCTAGTGAAGATGATATTATGGATGGTTTTGATGATGTTTCAAGTAAAGTTATAGATAAGAGCAAAACGAGTGCTAACTCCAAGACTACTTCTAAACGTGAGACCTTTTCTAAGCCACTTGCAGGGGTGACAGGAAAACTCACAGAACAGGTGGTCTACTCTTATAGTGATGATATCCCTCATAATAATATCTCTTCGTTAAAAAGTTCAGTGCTTTTGGACTATGAACATAAGTTTGATAATGGTTTTAAAGTTAAGACCAATGGAAAAGCTTATTATGATGCGATTTATGATGTCAAAGATGAGGCAAGATATTCAAGCGATGAAGTGGATGAATTTAAAACAGAAGTTGAACTCTATGATGCTTATGTTGAGGGGAGTATTTCTGATAATTTAGATTTTAAAGTGGGTCGTCAAGTGGTGGTTTGGGGTCGTTCCGATACCATTCGTGTCACTGATGTCTTAAACCCACTCGATAACCGTCGCCCAGGGATGATAGATATCGAAGATTTACGTCTCCCTGTTGGGATGGCTAAACTTGACTACTTTGTGGGTGATTGGCGAATCACACCGATGGCGATTGTGGAGCAACGTTTCTCTAAAAATCCACCAGCTGGTTCAGCTTTTAACCCACATAAACAGAGTTTACCTGACGATGAAGATTATTCGGAAGTGACACCTGCTTTAAGTGTGGGTGCTGAGTTCTCTGGTTGGGATGTTAACTTTTATGCCACGCAAACACGTGATGATACAGGTTATTTTGAAGATGAAAAAATAAAACATGACAAAGTAGATATGGTGGGGACAGCGTTAAATGTTCTTCAAGGTTCATGGTTGCTAAAATCTGAATTGGCACATTTTGACGGTTTGAAATACACCTCAACACCCAACAAAGAGTTTAAACGAACCGATGCCTTGGTGGGGGTAGAGTATAACGGTTTTGCCGATACTTTGCTCTCTTATGATGTTTCGGTAAGAAATATACATGATTATGATAGCCGATTAAAAAATGAGATGACAGAGCTTGATGAGCGTAATTATCAACATGCTTTTCGTGCAAGTAAAGACTTTATGAATGCAAGGCTCAAAGGAAATTATCTTATCTCAATGTTTGGTGCAGGTGCTGACAAGGGTGGTTTCCAACGGGCATGGATTAAGTATGACCATGCTGATGGTGTTTATACCAATGTGGGTGTGGTTGACTACATCGGTGGTTCAAAACGTTTTGATGCTGTTTCTAACAACGATATGGCGTTTATAGACGTTACCTATAGTTTTTAAAAAAGGGGAGTTACTTCTCTTTTTTTTAATTTATATTAAAATTCACCGTTACCGAAATATTATACATCGGAAGGTCATTTTGTAATTCAGGGGGAATACTTATGGGAAAACTTCTTAAAATGGCTTTTCTTACCCCTTTTTGTAAAATAGTTTTTCCATCTAAGAAACGGATGTTGTCTACTGTTCCACTTGACGTTAAGTCAAATCTTACACTGACTGCCCCTTGAATATGTCTTCTTAGTGCCATTTTAGGATACTCTTTATTTGAAATAATTTTGGCTCTTAAGTTATTTAAAAAGGATTTTTTTGCCTCATTGTTGTTTGTTTGTTGCTGTTGAGGTGCTACCGTTTGAAACATGGGTTGAGGTTCTTGTACAGGCATGGCTACAGGTTGAGGCTCTTCTCTTATTTCAACAGGTTGAGGTTCTATAACAACAGGCTCTGGTGCTGAGTAGATAGGCTCAGAAACTATGGTAGGCTCTATCTGTTGTGGTTCGTTATAAATCTCTGGCTCATAATAAATTTCTGGTTCATTATAGACAACAGGGGGAGTGTCTTCTACAATGGATGACTGAGTATAAACTTCATCAGGAACAATACTAGAGGTATAGATAGGTTCAGGCTCTATAATCGGTTGAGGTTCTATCTTTTTTTCAATGGGTTTCACTTTTTTTATAACTTTTTTATGTTCTACTTTTTTCTTAACAATTTTTTTAGGTTTTACTTTTTTAACTATCTTTTTCTTAACTATCTTTTTGGGTTTAGGTTTTTTAATAACTTTTTTAGGCTTAACTTTTTTAACAATTTTCTTTTTAACCACTTTTTTTGGTTCAATCTTTTTAGGGGGAATAATCACAGGGGGAGTGGGAATCTTTACAGGTTCTATGACTTTTTTAACCACAGGTGGTGTGATAATAGATATTTTAATACTCTCTTCTTCAGGTTTTTTTAAAATTGTTGGAACATTCGCAAGGCTAAACAGGGAGATACCAAGCGAGGTATAAACAAGAGCAGAGATGATAAAAGAGAAGCCATAGCGTGTTTTAGTCATTTTTGGTAACAATCCCTAAGTTTTCATATTCATTCTTTTTTAGAATATCGAGTATAAAGACAAAGTTTTCAAATTTAGACTCTTTATCACTGTAAAGATGAATTGGATTTTCCTTGTCAAGTGTAAGTAATTTTTCTTCTACTTTATCATGTTCTATTTTCTCTTTGTCAAAATAGATATCTCCATTTTTCTTAATAGAGATTTTGAGTTCCTTTTTAGGTTTCTCTTCCACTTTAGAACTTGAAGTGGGTAGGTCTAGTTTTATAAGACCTGTTTGTATAAAGGAAGCCGTGGTCAAAACGATAACCAATAATACCAACATAATATCAATAAAAGGGACAACATTAATGTTGTCAAATTTTGCAGAACGTCGCATTATTTTTCCTTTTGATGAATAATCCATTTGTTAAGAATAACTTCTACTTTTCTGTTGAGATGGTTATAGAAAAATATAGCAGGAATCGCCACAACCAAACCCATAGCCGTAGCTTTTAACGCCAAAGCAAGAGAGGTCATAATATGTTTTACATCCATATCAACCGTTTGCCCCATGGTATAAAAGGTGATAATAATTCCCAAAACCGTACCAAGCAGACCAATATAGGGTGCATTTGCCCCAAAAGAGGAGATAATGGTTAAGTTATTGGTAACTTTCATTTCAAGTTCCTCTTGTGTTTCATACTCTTCAACTTTGATTCCTCTGTAGAAAAGTAAACGTTCTATCCAAAAGAAGAGTGTTAAAAAACTCATAAATGCGAGTAGCCCAAGTACCCCATAATCGACAATTTGACTTAGTAGTTCTATGTTCATATTATTCCTTTTTACTATTAGAACGTATTATAATGAAAATAAATGAGAGGAGAATGAGTTTTTGGAGAAAAGTTCCTCTTTAAATTTGAAAAAGCTATCTCTTCGTTATCAATATCTATTTTAGGAATATTTTTTTGAGGTGGGTTAAGTAGTCTTGACAAAGGGGGACGTTATAAATCACTACAACATAGTCAAACTACTGATAGATAATGGATTACTATTAATGCAGGGGTTAATGTGAAAGTATTTGAGATAAAGAGGGAAATAGGAGCTTCCTTATGGCTATCCGTTTGGGCTTGACTAAGATGGTTAAGAGTCTTCTTTATAATGGGGCAAATATTAACGAGAGGAACAATGGTAACGATACAGCTATTGTTGCTACATCAGAAGCTATTTTAGAATAGAGGCTCTTAGCCCAATACCTGTTTCTATAACTGGTTTGGCTTTTTGTGGGATTGGGCTTTTGTTTGGGTTGCCGTTTTGATAAATATATGAATATATAAGGGCTTTTATCTGTTTATAAAAAATATAATTTACTATAGAATCTTCTTTTTATATTCTTCTGTGTTTTTTAAAATTAATAAAAATAGAAAAAAATATTAAATTTAAAAATTAGATTTATTTATTAAGTAATTGATAAATTATTAAGATATCATTTCCAAGAAAGGATTTTTTTGGAAATTTTAGATAATCAGATTAATGTATTTATTCTTGGAGCAATTTTAGTTTTAGCAATTATAGATATTTTTTTTAAAAAGGATTTAAAAGGTCAAATTGTAAGTTTAGGTGTCTTAGGTACTTTTATTGGTATTTTTATTGGTTTACAAAATTTTAATCCTGAAGATATGAAAAATAGTATTAATAGTATTTTATTAGGACTTAAAACAGCTTTTTTTACTTCAATAGTAGGTATGGGTACGGCATTGGTTTTAGCAATAATACAAAAGGTATCTCATAACAAAGAAGATTCTTCTTCAACTCAAGAAGAGCTGTTATTAATTATTTCTAAAAAACTTGATAAGTTAGAACAGTTAGATAATAGGAAAGATTCAGATAAGCTTATGAGTGAATTAAAACAATCAAGACTTATTCAAACAGATACGAGAAATGCCACTTTAAAGATTCATACATCTCTTAATGAATTAAATAAAGAGAGTTCAAATAATGAAAAAATATTATTAGAAATTTCTAATAAACTTAACAATTTAGAGAACTTAGATTTTACAGAAGATACAGATAAAATTACTAATGAATTAAAAAAATTAAGAGTAGTTCAAACAGATACACGTAATGAAACAGCAAAAATATACATATCTATAGATGAACTAAGAGAAAATTCAAATAATGAAAATCAAAAACTAATAGAAATCTTAGATGTTAATTTTGATAAAATGAATCATTCGTTAGAGATAGCTATTGATAAGCTTTCTAAAGGTGCAACAGAAGAGATTATAAAAGCTTTAGAAAAAGTAATTCAAGAGTTTAACCATGAATTACAAAGCTCTTTTGGTGATAATTTTACAAAATTAAATGAAGCTGTAGTTAATCTTCTTCAATGGCAAAATAATTATAAAACTCATATTGAACATGTCGAACAGCATTTAAATATTTCGACAGCTTCTATTGAAAAATCCAAAGAGAGTTTAGAAATTATCTCTTCTAAAAATGAAGCCATTATTAATGTCTACAAACAATTAAAAAGTATTATTCATGTCTACTATCACCAGATAAAAGAGATGAATAAACATTTAGAGACATACTCTAACTTAAGTGACAATGCAGAAAATATGTTCTTAGGTATTAAAGAAAATATTTCAAAAACAACCGAAGAGTTTGAAAATTTAACAGCTCTTATGTCATCCAATAATCAAGAACAAAAAGAGAGTATTCTCTCAAATAATGAAGAGATTCAAAAAGCATATTCTAATTTAACTCAACATATCAAAAATGAAAATAGTACTCAACTAAAATCTAATAAAAAATTGTTACATCAAAATACTGAAGAGTTTTCAAGTTTGGCTCAAACTATCTCTTCAAGTAATGAGAAACAAAAAAAGAGTTTCTTAGAAAATAATGAAGAGATTAAAAAAGCACATATTACACTCACTAAGCATATTAAAACGGAAACCAATAAACAGATAGATTTTACAAAAGAGCTATTTAGTAAAAATAAAGAAGAGTTAGACAATATTGGTAAACATTTCAATAAAATGGGAGAAGAGATACCAAAGGCTTTACAAATATCTCTAAATGAATTAAACCGAGGTTTAACTTCACTTACAAAAGAATTTCAAAAAAATTATAAAGAGATTATGAATAAATATAAAAATGGAATAAAGTATGAGCGATGATAGCGAATGGATGAGTATCTCGGATATGATGTCAGGGCTTATGCTTATTTTTATGTTTATTGCTATTAGTTTCATGTTGCAAGTTCAAGAAGATAAAGATAAAACGGAAAAGATAAATAAAGAGCTTGAACAATTAATTGTTCAAGCAAAAAAAGATAAGGAAAAAATTGAAAATATAGCAAAAACTTATTATAAGGATAAAAAAGAGTTAAATAGAGATTTAAAAAATGAATTTGGAAGAAACTTAGAAAATTGGGAAGCTGAAATCACGGAAGATAATATTATTGTATTTAATTCACCTACAGTTTTATTTAGAACAGGAAAATCTTCTATTAAAAAAGATTTTAAAAATATATTAAATGACTTTTTCCCTCGTTATATTAAAATTTTGTCTTCTAAAAAATATAAAAATGAGATTGATGAGATTAGGATTGAAGGGCATACTTCAAATATTTGGAGAAAAGGATTATCAGAGAATATAACATATCTTAAAAATATGAAATTATCTCAAAATCGTGCCAATAATGTTCTCTCTTATTGTTACTCTTCAAATAATAATTTGATACGTGAAAATAGAAAATGGTTAGAGAAACATTTTAGAGCCAATGGAATGGCTTTCTCCAAGTTAAAGTATCTGGATGAAAATCAATCTATGGTTGATTTAATCAAATCTAAAAGGGTTGAATTTCGTGTACAGATGAAGACCGAAGAAAAAATTTATAAAATATTAGAGGTATCAAAATAATGAGTTTAGTATTTGAAAAATTTGACAGCTTTTTAGATATTGTAAAGAAAATAACATTAACGGAATTAGAGGAAGCAAAAGAACTTTTACTTACGGAAGGTAAAGATATAACCAATATATCTGATATTTTTGTAAGTAATAGTGATGAGTTCGTTACTATTTTACCCGATGGAACACTAGTTAAAGTAAATTTATATATTGCAACAAAAAGTATTGATAAATCCTATTTAAATAATATCACTTCTAAAGATTTATATAAGTACCACATTTATAACTGTACTACTATCTCTAAAATGTTTGCCTCTGGACGAAAACATCGTTATAAAATTAATAATCGAGAAGATGGAACATTTCATTATAAACTATTTGATAAATCTAATATAAAATTAGAAGAAAGAGAGAATCAGAAATTAGATGTTTGTAAGTTTTGTCTAGGTCAATTTTTAGGTCATTATACTTCTGATTATGATGTAGAAAATTTTAATCTTAAAGATTTTCATAAACAAAATCATAGTTTTTTTGGTTTTGATACTTCTAAAATAGAGAAAGGAGAGTATGCAGTAGATAATGTATATACTAAAAAGTGGAGAGAAATATCTACTCAATTTAAAAAGCAAAAAAATTATACCTGTGAAGATTGTGGTTGGAAAGCTAGTACATATCAGCAAAAATTTATTCATACCCATCATCAAAATGGAGATAAAACAAATAATGGTAAAGAGAATTTAAGAGTTTTGTGTATTGAATGTCATTCTAATGTGGATGAGTATCATACACTAATAAAATCTAAACCTGAGTATAAAAAGTTTATTCAAGAGAAAAGAAATAAAGTTGAAAAAGTAGTATCTCCAAGGAATGAATCAATTCCATATAATGAAATAACTCAAAAATTATTCAATCAAGGATTTAGACAAAATACAATCTATCAAAAACTTAAAAGTAATGGTTGGAAAGTAGAGTATAAGGGGATTGTTTATCAAGTTTATGTAAAAGAGATAATACGTAGGCTGTATTTATTTGAGGATGCTTTAAACACGTACCAAAGAACAGTATAGTATTAGAATTTTTTATGAAAAGATTTAATTTTTAGAGAGAGAAAAGTCTCTCTAAAGTATTTATTTAAACAAGTCAGCCAACGCATCAGTATTGGTTGTTTTTTCAATTTCTGGGGCATTTCCAGAGCTTTCGCCTGTTCTGTCTGTTACACCTTCTATTTCGTTTAGTTCAAGGGTGTAACCTGTTAGCATGGATGCTAAACGGATGTTGATACCACTTCTACCAATCGCTTTTGCTTTTTGGTCATTGGTGATGTTGATGATCGCTTTTTTCTCTGAGCCAGAAAGTACTTTTACACTTTGTACAATGGCAGGAGACAATGAACGGGTGATGAAAACTTCAGGGATGAGTGAATGCTCAACACAGTCAATATTTTCACCATTAAGCTCAGAGCTTACAGCGTTGATTCTAATCCCTTTTACACCAACAGCAGCACCAATGGGGTCGATGTTAGGAAAGTCTGTTTTAAGTGCCAGTTTTGCACGTTGACCAGGGATTCTCGATGCTGACATAATAAGAACTGATTCATCTGCAATCTCAGGAACTTCTTTTTCCATAAGTTTCTCTAAAAATTTTGGTGAGGTTCTGGTTAATTCTAAGAACATACCCATTTCAGGGTCAATGGTTACATAACGTAAAAGAGCTTTTACTGTATCACCCCTTTTAAACTTTTCCCCTTTAATACGGTTACGTTGGCTTAAAATACCTTTTAATTCACCGATTTCAATGAAGGTGTTGTCATCGTCATCAACACGGTTTACCGTACCAATCATCACCATACCAACTTTTTCCCGATATTTTTCAAAAAGGTCTTGTTCTACCTGTCTTTGAACATGGTATTGTAGCTCTTTAAAGAGGTTAAATGATGCTGTTCTTCCATGCTCTTCAAGGATAAATGGACTTCTTAATTCATCTCCTAGTTCAAGATCTGATCCATATTCTTCATGAGCATCTTCTAAGCTGATGACAGAATCGGGATTTGTTTCAAAGCGTTCATCATTATCTTTTGCAACAGTAATGACTTGTTCTATTGTATAATCTCTTCTGTTCATATCAACTTCTGCTTCGAAATGTGATGTATAGGTGGTACATCTTTTAGCAGTTTTGACTAAAGCTTCTTTAAATGCATCAACGGCAGATTCTAGTGAAATATTCTTCTCATGTGCCATTGCTTCGATAATGTCTACAATTTTTTCCATATTAATATCCTTAAATAAAGTACATAGTTATATACTCTGTGAAATCTTCAAAATGTGAACTTAACAATGCGTTACTATTTTCGTGGATTTGTTAGTTGAATGAAGAGTTGAATTATATCTAAACCAACCTTTAAGGAAAATAGGTATAATAAAATAATAAAATACAACATATTAAATACAGAAAATATTTGTTTTAATAATTTTTTAAGGAACTGGGAATGAAATTGAAATTAGCGAGAACATCGGTAACATCGAAACCGAAAATAATAGAAGTAGATAAAATTGAAGAAGACTTAGATAAAAAATCTATTTTTTATTTTGATAAAGAGAACTCGCATAAAGAGTTAAAGTCGTTAATTGAGCATTTTGAAGAAAAAGAGTATTCGGTTTATATGAGAGAAGTTAAGTTTGGACTTAATGATGATGAATATATTTATGAGGTACATATAGTAAAATAACGATCAATGAAAAAACTATATATAGAAACATTGGGTTGTGCTATGAATGTTCGCGATAGCGAACACATGATTGCAGAGTTAAATAGTAAAGAGCCTTATGAATTAACCACTGAGTTAAAAGAAGCTGATTTAATTATTATTAATACTTGTAGTGTTAGAGAAAAGCCAGTGTCACGGTTATTTTCCGAAATAGGTATTTTCAATAAATATAAGAAAAAAGATGCCAAAATAGGTGTGGCTGGTTGCACAGCTTCCCACTTAGGTAAAGAGATTATTAAACGAGCTCCGAGTGTAGATTTTGTCTTGGGTGCTAGAAATATCTCTAAAATAACGCAGGTTATCGACAAAAAACATGCTGTTGAGATAGATATTAACTATGACGATAGTACTTATGCTTTTGGTGAATACAGAAGTAATGGTTTTAAAGCGATGGTAAACATATCTATGGGTTGTGATAAGGGTTGTACTTTCTGTATTGTCCCTGCGACACGTGGAGAGGAGGTTTCTATCCCCTCTACCTTGATAGTAAATGAGATTCAAAAAGCAGTTGATGTAGGTGCAAAAGAGGTGATGCTTCTTGGGCAAAATGTAAATAACTATGGTAAACACTTTACAGCAGAAGATGAACAGTGTACTTTTACTGAGCTTTTGCAGAAAATTTCTACGATAGAAGGTTTAGAGCGTATACGTTTCACCTCTCCTCACCCTTTACATATGGATGATGAATTTTTAACAGAGTTTGCAAACAATCCTAAAATATGTAAGCAGATTCATGTGCCTCTTCAAAGTGGTTCAAGTTCACTCCTTAAAGAGATGAAAAGGGGCTATTCAAAAGAGTGGTTTTTAAATCGTTGTGCAAAAATTAGAACATTATGCCCTGATGCAACCATCTCTACCGATATTATTGTTGGTTTCCCTGGGGAAAGTGATGAAGATTTTGCTGATACCATGGATGTTTTAGAGCAAGTGCGTTTTGAGCAACTCTTTTCATTTAAGTACTCACCACGACCTCATACCAAGGCTGCTGAGTTTGATAATCAGATAGAAAAAGAGGTGGCTTCTGCCCGTTTAACCAAACTACAAGCAAGACATACCGAAATTTTAGATGAGATTATGGATGCTCAAATGGATAAAGAACACATGGTTTATTTTGATGAATTGAAATCAGGTGGAAGAATATCTGGGCGTTCTGATGATGGAAAGCTTTTCTTTGTTGAAGGGAGTGAAGAACTCCTTGGTAAAATTGTTAAAATTAAAGTGAATAAAACTTCCCGTGGTGCATTAGAGGGAACTGTTTGTGACTAAGAGGATTTCACGAAAATTAGGGGTTATTTTTATACCCCCTATCATTTTTATCGTGATGAAACTTCTTTGGTTTACTTATAGAAAAAAGTACCATTATATAGACCCTGTTATAGAGGAACAATGTATGGCTGTCACTTGGCATTCTGAATTGTTAATATCCCCACAAGTCTATAGAAAACTTCGTAAAAAACAGCTAACATCTGCCATTATAGCCCAACATCATGATGGGGAACTGATTGCTCGGACTTTAGGTTTTTTAAATATCTTTCCTTTAAGAGGTTCTTCTCGAAGAGGAGCAAAAGCAGTTCTTATCAATGCGATAAAAGCTTTAAAAGATGGACACTCTGTTATGGTTACTCCTGATGGACCTAAAGGACCTCGGTACAGTATGAGTGATGGAGCTGTTGCTTTGGCTTTACGTTCTGATTTGCCTCTAATGGTCGTCAACTATAAACCCAATTCTTATTGGCAATTAAAAAGTTGGGACAAATTTATTATCCCTAAGCCTTTTGCTACCCTAGAAATCTATCATCAAGTTATAGATTTAAGTAAGATGGAAAAAGAGGACGCAAAACGCTATTTACAAGAGCAGATGGGAAAGTATAGTTTAGTATAATTTTTAAAATATAAGAAAATATTTTTAATTTTATATTAAAGCTTTATTTAAGACTAAAGCTACTAAACTGGTAATATATTTATAAAATGATAAATACATTAAAAAATAGATTTAAAATAAATATAAAAAAATAATATATAACATAAGCTGTTAACAATAAAAGGTTTGATATAATTTTACTGTGGTTAGTTTAAGCAAAAATATTAATAACTTTTTATTTTATTTTAGTAAGTTTAGAGCTTATGAAAATATTTTAAATATAACGCCATTACGATTAAATTGTTGATAATTAAAAAACAATATCTAAAAAAGTAAGTGCTATATGTTCATTTATAAAGTCTGTGGATGAACAAAAAAAGCTAAATATATAACTGATTGGTGACTATGGGTTGGGCTTACACATTTCAGAACTTTCAATAGAGTTACATAGTAGTATGGTTGCAACACAGTTAGAAAACAGTAAAAAATTAAATGAATATTCAAAAGCACATCCCTTATGTGTCAGTAATAATATAGGAGAATAATATGCGTAATCAACAGTATGTAACCATCACACATTATAAAGAGCGTGAATTTTACTTTTTAAATCATGCCATTCAAGCTCATGATGGTTTTATAAGTAAAGAGATGGAACAGTTTCATGAAAGTGAAAAAGATAAATTTATAGAACGTATTCGTGTTCTTCAATCACAATTTTCGAACACCCAAATTGTTTCAATCTCTTTAACTCCAAATCAAGTGGTGACAGATCACGAAGATAAAAATAAAGCTTCGGCAAAAATATTTGAAAACAATTATGTGGTTCAAAACAATATTGATATTGGGAATATTCCAACAACACTTTATTTCTCTCCATTTGCTATTTTATATGAAGAGTACAAAAAGAAATTGGATTCGAAACTAACCTTGTTAATAGGTTTGTTTGATAGAAAACTTTATATTATGTTTGCAACAGAAGATAAAATTCACCAAAGTTGGGTGATTGGAACGAGAGGTTTAACTGAAAAGCAAGTGGCAGATAGAGTATATAAAAGTATGAAAGCTTATTATAAAATATCATATAAATTTGCTGACCATATTGAGATGTTGGTGACAGATGAATCTCCTAAATTACTTAAAGTATTGCGTGAAGAACTCTCTTTAAATATTTTATTAACACAAAATAGTATCCATAATTTACTTCATCATATGGGTGGAGAGCAAAGACGGGCTATGAGTAGTTATATTAAGTCATCCTTGTCTCAGCCTCGTAATTCAGTTGAAAATAGCATCAATAATGATGGAATGGGACAACAAGCACCATTACAAGCTGAAGCACCTATGATGGCTGGTCAAGGTCAAGCTACAATGATGAATCCATTAAACTTAAATCAAGGAGCAGAAAATTTATCTGCAATGCAAGATAATGCATTGAACAGTTTAGATGATATCCGTTTAAATAATCAATCCAATGGTTTCTCTTTTTTAGATAAAATTAAAGGTTTATTTGGAAATAAAGTCAAGTCAAATGGTGCGAATAGTACTAATTCATTAAATGGTTTGGTCTCAATTCTTCCCCTTGTCTTTGTTTTAGGTGCAGGTTTATATTTTTCAAATTCTAACAATCAGATACTAGACAATATGGCATTGAAAGAGTCTCAATCTTATGCTCAAACAAACAATGCTTTACTTGCAATGACATCTATGGATGTTTTTTCTGCTATGGGAAAAAGTGCTGAGTTAAAAAATGCAACTATCTCTAGTTCAAGAATCGAATTAAAAGGGATAGTATGGGGGATAGAACCTTTACGAAACAGTTTAAATGAGCTTTATGATGATGGAGAATTTGTTATTAAGCCACTTGAAAACTTTATGACAGAGTTTTCATTTAAATCAAAAGTATAAGAGGAATTTATATGTTATCAGGATTAAAAAATTTGTCATTGCTTAGTAAAATTATATTTTTACTATCATTAATATTATTATTTATATGGGTTATACCCAATATGGTAAGCTATTATCAAAATGTACAGAAGTATGAGGTAAAAGCAAAAGAGTTAAAAAATATAGCCATGAAAGCCAATATAGAGGGAGAGGCAAAGAGATTTAATCCAGAAGATTTTCAATATGATTTAGAAGAATTCTTTTCAAGAGTAGAAGTTACTTCAGAGACAGAGAATATCCATCAAGTTACTATTGAGATAGGGAAAGATAAAATAGATGAATTTAATGATTTTTTAGAAACATTATCTTTACGTTATCTGGTTAAAGTTAATGGTGCATTAGAGTTTAGAGAACAAGATAAAAATTTAGAAGTTAAAATGACACTTCAATCTCTTTAATATTGATTTTTTCTTTATAGAGATAGGAACGAATTTTAGAAGGTATTTTTAAAATTCGACACTTCTCTTTAAACTCTTTAGGCATGACCTCTTTGTTATAAGGGGCGATGAAAATTTTATTTTCAAACAACTCTACGGCCCATAAGCCACCAAACACCATTGAACTACTGTTTTGTAGCTCAAATCTTTGAGCTGAAGAGAGTAGGTATCCTAATTTTTTTAGATATTTATCGATAATTCTAATATTATTTTTATCTTTTTCTACTTCTAAAATATAAAGTTCTTTTTTATGAAATAGCTCTTTGTATTCACCCATTAAAACATTTTTATCTTCTTTTAAATACTCAAAACTTTTTTGAATACCACTTTGGTATTTTCCCACAAGCTTTTCTGAAATATTTTTCCTAAACCAGTTCCGTTCATACTTTTCATCACTGTTACTTTGGTCAACAAAGTAGTGGTATTGATGCTGATGCAAGTAACTAAGTAGTTCATCTTTAGAGTGGTGAAGGATGGGACGAACTAAGGTATAGTTCTTTCGTTCTGAGATGCTTTCTAAGCCAAGAAGTTCTGTTGTTCCAGCACCTTTAGTTAAACGCATTAAAAGCCATTCTAGTTGGTCATTGAGCTGATGTGCTGTGAGTAGGTTGTTATAGTTATGCTCATCTATTAATTTATCAAAAAAATTATAACGAAAATCTCGGGCATTTTTTTCAAAATTGTTTTGGAAGTGAGGTGCTTCTGTAATATAAACTTTTAAATTGTGTCTTTCTGCCAATTCTCTAGCATAGTACTCCTCCTCTTTACTTTGTTCTCTCAAATTATAATTGATAAGTGCCATATCAAACGCTATATTGTTCTGAAGTAAAAGAAAAAAAAGTGCCGATGAATCAACCCCAGCTGAAAAAGCTAGGAGGTTTTTTGAAGCATTTAATCTTTCTAAAGTAGATTCATCAAGGGTTAGCATGTTAGAGAGGTTTAACAAGTGTCGCTAAGAGTCTGTCACCAGCAAGTTCGGTAATTTTAGCTTCATAGAGTGTTCCAAAATTGATGCTTAAATCAGAAGTATCGTTAATCAAAATATCACCATCAATATCTTTAGCCCAGAGGGTAGGTCGAGCTGATAAAATATACTCATGTTCATCACTCTCCCCCTCTAAAATAACACGAATGGTTTTACCCAACATCTTTTCAAGTGATGCTTCGGTTGTTTCTATCGCTATCTGTTCAAGCACTTCAATACGCTCCTCTATCACTTCATCTTCAACAGGTTTCATGGTAAAGGCAGGAGTTGTTTCTTCATTGGAATAAAAGAAAACATTAAAACGGTCAAATTGAAATTCTGACATAAAATCACAAACCCTTTGAAAGGCTTCATCACTTTCCCCTGGATGACCAGCAATAATAGAAGTTCTAATAAATGCGTCTTTTTTAGACTTCATGTGTTCTAAAAGCTCTATGGTTTTCTTTTCCCCAAAACCACGACGCATCATTTTTAAAATACCATCATCTATTTGTTGAATAGGCATATCATAATAGGTTTCAAAAATCTTAGAATCAGCAATGGTATCTATGAGTTTAAACGTAGTGGTACTAGGATAGAGGTATAAGATTCGAGCAACTTTAACGCCCTCTATTTTTTCGACAGTTTCTATTAAATTAATCAACCCATCTTTAAGTTCTATATCTCGACCAAAACTAGAAGAGTCCTGAGAGATAAAAGAGAATTCATAAAACCCTTTTTCAACCAAAGCTTTCACCTCTTTTTCTATAGAGAGTAGGGTACGTGAGTGGAGTTTCCCTTTAAAAGAGGGGATGGCACAAAATGAACAAGATTGGTTACAACCCTCTGCAATTTTAATATAAGCATGGGTAGCAGAACCTGTGATAACACGTTCAGAATTTTCATTGGCTAAGTAGACTGAAGGGGAAAAGACACCTCTTTTGTCAGCAATCATTTTATCTATCTTTTCATAATCACCCACACCTGTAAAGATATCTACTTCAGGTAAGTCACGTTGTAACTCCTCTTGGTAACGTTCGGTAAGACAACCACTTACCACAAGCAATGAAGATTTTTTTCGTTCCTCATGTAAGTTTAAAATGGTGTTAATACTTTCCTCTTTTGCAGCATCTATAAAGCCACAAGTGTTGACAATAATAACATCAGCAGTTGAGGCATCATCTGAAATTTCATACTCTTGAAGACGACCCAGCATCACCTCTGAATCGACAAGATTTTTTGTACATCCAAGGCTTACAAGGTGTAGTTTTTTATTTGACAAGTTTGTTCTCCACGTTAGGGGGTATTTATTTTTGGTATTGTATCTAAACTTGTTAAAATGTATTAACTTATGGGCGTAGAACTTCTATCACAAATGGTTCTTTTGTTAAAGATGAACGAATATCTGTTTTATGACTTTTAGCTTGATTGTAAGAGGTGTATGGACCAACAAGTGCATGGTAATTCCCCTCTTTTAGTAAAATAGTATAAGGCATACCAGCATGATTGATACGACTCATAAAGGTTGCATTTGGTTTATAGTTTTTAAAAAATCCAACTTGAAGATAGTATCCAGGGGTGGCTGATTTTGAAAAAATTCGTCTTACAAGGGATTTTTTTACCAATCCATTATTTGAATCTGTATAAGTATGGTTATCTGTTTTGTTAATAATCCCTGAAGGGGCTTCTAGTTGTTCTGTTTTTTTGTTTTTTATACCTGTCTCACAGGCTGTTGTTAAGAACATTAGGGTTAAAAGTGCTGTTGTTGTCAAGTAGTGTTTATTTAGTTTCATGTTAATCTCCCAATTTATTTCACATGATATCTTAGCTTTACTTTATATATCGAACATTGGTGTGGTTTTTTGTTAGTTGTCTGCTAAAATTGTGATACAATGTAGAAAAATACTAAAGGATAAATTGATGAAAAAGATTTTATTGAGTCTCTTTTTAAGTAATTTAAGTTTATTTTCTCTTAATATAGGAGAAATTCCAAAAGAGATTGTGGTTGAAAATGAAAATGGTGGTCAGATTGATGGTACAGCATGGAGTTCAAGTATGATAAAAGATAAAGTGTATGTACTCTTCTATGTTGACCCTGATGAAAAAGATACCAATAATCTATTTTCAGAGGCATTAAAAGCAAAAAATTATTCTTTAGAGACTTATGGCACAATTGCCATTGTAAACCTCTCTGCAACATGGTTACCAAATTTTGCCATAGAGTCAGCCTTAAAGAAGAAGCAAGAGAGTTATCCCAACACAACTTATGTCAAAGATAAAACCAAATTTTTAGTCAAAGAGTGGGAACTTCAAGACGATAGCTCAAATGTTTTGGTTTTTAATAAAAAAGGTGAATTGATTTATAATTATGCTGGGAAATTGGATGATGGTGAGATTCAAAAAGTTTTAAATTTGATTGATGGGAATATTT
>Ga0256827_10000549_pt1 | contig 23372 bp, 24 predicted proteins | sample CV84metaG_FD_185977 | JGI IMG/M metagenome (GOLD analysis project Ga0256827, IMG submission 185977) | Hydrothermal vent microbial communities from East Pacific Rise, Pacific Ocean - CV84 | ecosystem: Environmental > Aquatic > Marine > Hydrothermal vents | place: Pacific Ocean: East Pacific Rise...
GGTAAGTTTTCAAGAACGTTAGACCCAGGGTTAAACTTTATAGTTCCCTACATAGATGATGTGCGTCAGCGTATCTCAACTCGTGATATTATTATGGACATTCCTCAACAAGAGGTCATCACCAAAGATAATGCTGTCATAAGAACCAATGCCATCGCCTTTGTACGTGTTACAAACCCTAAAGATGCTCTTTACGGAGTAGAAAACTTTCAACTGGCTATCTCTAGCCTTATTATGACTACTCTGCGTTCTATCATCGGAGAGATGAAACTAGATGAAGCACTAAGTAACCGTGAGATGATAAAAGCAAAACTAAAAGATGCCATCATAGACGATGTAGCCGACTGGGGTGTTACTGTTAAATCTGTAGAGATTCAAGACATTAACCCAAGTGGTTCCATGCAAGACTCTATGGAGCGTCAAGCAGCTGCAGAGCGTGAAAGAAGAGCCATAGAGACCACAGCAGAGGGTAACAAAAATGCTGCCATTTTAGAAGCTCAAGGTAAACTAGAAGCTTCCAAACTAGAAGCAGAAGCTCAAGTAGCTTTAGCAGGTGCTTCTGCCCAAGCTATGGAGATGATAGCATCTGCAACAGATGGAAAAGAGTTACCAGCCATGTTCTTACTCGGTGACCGTTACATCAATACTTTAGAAAAAATGACACACTCACCTAACTCTAAGTTTATAGTCTACCCTGCAGATATTCAAGGTGCTATAAAAGGTATGTTAGGGTCTGTCTTTACGAAGTGATGTTTAAAAAAAAGAGGAGCTTAGGCTTCTTACATAACTAAAAAATTACTGTAATAGATGCCCTCTATTTTTAAGTAGATAAACAGTGGTTAATTCGGAGAAAAACTCATAACTTTTCTCTGCGTTTACTATCTTGTCATCTGCTCCTATGAAGACTTCTATACTTACTCCTCTTTCTACTAGCTCTAATATTTTCTCTTTGTTCCAAATATATGACAAAAGCTCTTCAAGTTCTTTATATTTATTAGTATCAAGATTATCATATAAATTTATATTAGAAGGATAGCTAACATTTTTTAAAAATTGTTCTGTATAAGAAATTTCGTTAGCCTTGTAATATCGGAGTTGGGTTCTTATAAATGATTTTTTATGATTTTGAAAGAATGCAGGAGAGAGTAAGATGAGTCGGTCTATACGTTCTTTAGAATTATAGGCATATTCAAAGGCTTTTTGAGCTCCATAAGAGAAACCTGCTACAGAAAAGTCATTTTCTATAAGCTCTTCTTTGAAAAATTTCTCTTCACCTTTTAGTGCGAAACCATTAAAATAAATCATCTATAACTCTCTTTGTCTCTTTGGCTGTTATAGACTCATTTTCAAGTAGATAGGTCGAAACATTTTCTACTACAGAAGCCAGTTTAGAGAGTAAGCTTGTTACCTCATCACTTGCATCATCTAAGAGTTTTTGAGCTTCATGAACAGAGGCATAATAGTCATCTGTCATGGCAAACTCTTCTATAATACTATGTGCCAAAACTTTAGCCAGCTTTACGTCTTCTTTAGCATTAGTAAAAAGCTCACCATAGACTTTTTGAGTTGCTATGCGACCTGATAAAAGTACTTTTAGTTCGTTAATTAATACTGTTTTAGAAAGTATCTCATTATGATGAGGAATAAAACTAGAAGAGATAATACCTACTTTTTCAAACTCAACATCTAGCCATGATGCAGTAACAGCTTTAGCAGCTTGGTAGAGTGCTTGTATTTTACGCTCTTCTTCGTTATAAGTTTTTATTTTATGCTTACCAAGAAGTACTTTCTCTTTTACCGACTCCATATCACTCGTCTCGATGGTCTCTTTACTCATACGTAGAGCATAAAGAGCTGCTTCATTTACCAATGTAGATAAGGCTGCAGAGTTAAAACCTATGGTCATGTTGGCTATACGTTCTACATTTACCTTATGGTTTTTTCCTTTTAAGTAAAGATTTAGTGTACTAACACGCTCAGTAAAGTCTGGTAGACCTATATGTACCCGTCGGTCAAAACGCCCTGCTCGTAATAAAGCTTCATCTAAAACTTCTATTTTATTTGTTGCTGCTATAACCATAACACCTGAACTCTCTTCAAAACCATCCATCTCAGTTAAGAGCTGGTTGAGTGTGGCTTCTCGCTCTTCATTACTCTGTCCCCCACGGCTTTTACCCACAGCATCAAGTTCATCTATAAAAATAATACTTGGAGCCATCTCTTTGGCTTTTGCAAAAAGCTCTGAAACTCTTTTAGCACCCATTCCTACATATATCTGTACAAAAGAGGCTGCACTTTGGTAGAAAAAAGGAACATCAGCTTCACCTGCAACGGCTTTTGCTATAAGTGTTTTACCAACACCTGGAGGTCCTATAAGTAAAACCCCTTTAGGTAGACTAATATCATACTCTCTGTACTTAGAAGGGTAACGTAAAAAGTCTATTATCTCTTCAAGTTCTTCTTTTACATCATCTATACCTGCTACATTAGAAAAGTTTATACTAGAGCGTTGTGCAATAATATTTAGTTTTCCTACACCTTGTTGTTGTACTGTCTCTTGCTTCTGCTTTTCTACCAGTCGTTCTTGACTCTGACGACTCTCTCTCATAATATATACGATATAGAACATAAGAACCAAAAGTACTATAAATAAAATCATATCCATTGTCTCTGTAGACTCTTCATAGTACTCTACTTCTCCACTTGAAAAAAGTTTCTCCTTCTCTATGGCATCAGCTGCTATTTTATAAGTTCCAGAATCTGTATAGATGTATATATAAGGAGACTTTACCATTAGTTTTTCAAGAGTTTTATGGTTTGAAAGTTCCGTTAAAGCTCTGCTTTTACTTATAAGCTCAGGACTCTTTTCAAAACTAGAAAAAGCCAATATGGCTACTAAAAGTAAAAAAGAGGTGATGATAACTTTTGTATTTTTACTGGTAGTTCGCCACATTTTTATTGCCTTTTACAGTTGCATGGTTAAGAGTAATCCAGTTTCCAGTTAAATCTTCACTGGAGCTTACTTCTATTTTATTAAAGTACTGGTCATAACCACTATATGCACCTTTATACTCTTGCTCTATTAGTACTTCTAAGTTATCGATATGAGCTTTTCTAAACTCTAAATTTTTCTCTTTTATAACTCCTGTAAGCTCTCTATGACGCTCTTTGGCTATGTTTCCTTTAATCTCTGGCTTCATTATAGCAGAAGCTGTGTTGTCACGTTTTGAGTAAGAAAAAGCGTGTACATGAGTCAAAGGTAGAAGCTTAACGCGTTCTATGGCTTCTACCCACTCTTTGTCATCTTCTCCCGGATGTCCAACGATGTAGTCTGTTCCGATAGCATAACCATAGGAAGACAACTCTTCTAAAAGTACTCTATCACTCTTATAGTCATTACGTCTATTCATAAGTTTTAGCATTTTATCTGAAGTATGTTGTAGTGCAACGTGAAGATGTTTAGCCATCCAAGGCTCTTTTAATAGCTCTTTAAACTCATCATCTATCTGTATAGGTTCTAAGCTTCCTATACGTATACGGCGAACACCACGTATTTGGCTCATTCGTTTTAGTAGTTTTGCCATAGATGAGTTCTGGTCTTGCCCATAACTTCCTACATTTGTCCCAGTTAAAATAAACTCTCCAAAACCATTGGCTGCGAGTTTTTCTATCTGCTTTAAAATGGTCTCCTCTTTATGGCTACGTGCATCACCACGAACAGAAGGGATAATACAATAAGAGCATCTAAAATTACAACCCTCTTGAACTTTAATAAATGCTCTACTTTTACCTATGAACTCTTCAACTATGGTTGAGTCTATATGTTTGAGGTCACCTATTTGGTAAAAAGGTTTCTCCTCTTTTAGTATTTCGTTTATCTTCTCTTTTTCAGAGTGTCCCATAACACCAAAAACTTTTTTGTTAGCAAAGAGTGACTCACCTTTTGAGTGAGAACCACAACCTGCCAAAATAACTTTTGCATTGGGATTTTTACGGTTAGAACCACTAATATAGGCTCTAACAGAAGAGTCTGCACCATTAGTTACAGTGCATGAGTTGACCATAATTACATCAGCTTCATCTTCATTTAGTGTTAAATCAAAATCTTTTAATTTTGACATCATGACTTGAGTATCAAACTGATTGGTTCTACAACCAAAGGTTTTAAAATATACTTTTTGTTTAATCATTATTAATAGGCTCCCCAGCCGTTTGGTTTAGAACTTGTATTTTGAGGAGATATAGGCTCTGCTCTATGTTCTTCACTAGGTTCTTCACCCTCTTCTAATTTTAATTTTGGTGCTGATTTGTCCATATATATTGATTGACTTGGGAATGCTAAAAAGATATCATCTGCTTCATGTAATCTAGCAAGAATCTCCATAGATATAGTACTTCTTAGAGTTAGTGTAGCAAAAGCATTGGTTAAATACCAAGCAGAAATACGAACTCCATAACTGTCAAAAAAAGCAAAAATTCTAGGTTCAACAGCTGTATTTCTCATGCTGTATTTACTTCTAAGGCGATTCAACTGCTTTCTAGTCATATCAGTATAACCTTTTGAGTACTTTCTCGTTACATCTTTTGCTATCAGTTGTGCTCTAGGTATGTTAGAATCAAAAGTAATTAAAAAATCTATACCATCCCATACTGTTTTTAATCCTGAGTGAGAGTAGTTGGCAATCATATCAGTAAAAATATAGTGATTTGGAACAAAAATAATTCTTCCTGAACGTCTATTTTCAGTTAATGTTGTTAAAGTAATATCTTCATGTATGGTCATACGTAAGACAGAAATATCAACAATATCCCCTACATATGCCGTACCATCTTTAACAAACTTAACTCTATCTCCAACATGAATGGAACCAGAAACAAGAATAACAAACCAACCCATAAGACTCATAAACCAATCTTTCAGTGCAATAGCAATACCAGCTGATGCAAAAGATAGAAAGGTAATAAGGTGACTTACATTATCTAAATAAGTAAAGAGTAAAATAGTAAATACCAACATAATAAAAAGAAAATTAATAACTTTGTTGGTACCATAAAAAAGTTCATTATCAGACATATATTTCTTTACCAAATATTTAATAAAGAAAAAGAAAAGTAATAAAAATAGTATCTTCGCACCAGCTATAATAGATTTTTCTACCTCTGCATCTATTGTATCATCAATCGTTGTATTAACTTGAGAAACTTCTTGATTAAAAGCATTTGATGCTGTTTTAAAAATTTCTAATGTCTCTTCAAAATCAGCTATTTTATTTTGTGTTGCTCTTAACTCATTTACATATTTGGTATATGCTTCCCCTCTTGTTTTTACAACCAACTCTTGTAAAATTTTACTTTTTTTATGCAACTTATATATAGCATCTTCTAAAACTTGATATTGACTCAAATATTCATCTTGAAGTGTCTCTAGTTGCTTTTTATAGGACATTACCGTAATAATATCTAAAGGGTTTGTAACAGCTGGTTCTTTAGCAATCTCAGGAGCTGTATATAACTCAACAAAAGGATCCTCTTTATAATCTTTAAGCTGTTTTAATTTTCCTTCTATAACCTTATACTTTTTTGTTTTTTTATTAAATTCTGACTGCTCTTCAGTTGTTAAGACAGACTTACTTTTATACAATTTAAGCTCATCGTTTAAAGCTTGAAGCTCTATATCCAAGTGTTGATATGTTTCATGATTAAAATAAACACTTGCCCAGAGATTATTTTTTATTAGCTCATCATCTATCTCTTTCTTCTCTTTTTTTAGAAGATTAATACGAGTAAGTAGTGCTTTTATTTCATTATGCTTTTTTTCTTTTTCCTTTTGTAATGCTAACTCTTGTTCTTTTTCTCTAGTTAAGTTATTATCTTCTTTTACTACTTTATGATTTTCCAAACTAGTAGTATTAACATCATCAGATGATATTAATTCCATAATAGAATTTTTAACTTGCTCAGTTATATTTGAGTCGGCAGAGAGGTGTTGAGTAGACAACAACAGTAAGAAGAGAAATAAAACTCTCATCTACTTACCTTTTTCACTGAAACTTTTTAATACGTTTTTAAGTACCACGATATCTATATCATCCCGTACCACATGTTTTCCTAATCCATTGGCTAAAATAAATTTTATTTTATTATTTGCAGCCTTTTTATCTAAAAAGAATTTATCATAGAAAGTATCTATATCTTCTATCTCATAATCTACAGGAAGATTATGCTTTTGTAAAAACTCTTTCACTTGTAGCATCTCATTTTCACTCATAATTCCCAACTCAACAGAGAGTGCATTTGCCATCATGATTCCTATTGCCACGGCTTCTCCATGTAGATAAGTTTTATAGTTGGTTTCATTTTCAACCACATGACCAAAAGTATGACCATAGTTCAATACAGCTCGAATCCCCGACTCTTTTTCATCAAGGTTAACCACTTCGGCTTTAAGCTCAACAGAACGCTCTATAACTTTTTCTAAAACTTCTTTTTTAGTAAAATCGGCTTCCATCAGAAAGTCAAAATACTCTTTATCGAACATGACAGCCATTTTAACTATTTCTGCTATACCAGCTGAGAACTCTCTTTTAGGTAAAGTTTTTAAAAACTCAGTATCTATATAGACAGCTTCAGGCTGATAAAATGCACCTATAAGGTTTTTACCATATTTGTTGTTTACCCCTGTTTTTCCACCAACAGAAGCATCTACCTGAGAGAGTAAAGTGGTTGGAACCTGTACAAAACCTATACCTCGTTGGTATAAAGATGCAGTAAATCCTGTCATATCACCGATAACACCACCACCTAACGCTATAAGTAGAGATTTTCTATCTAACTTATGCTCAAAAAGCTCATTAAGTATACGCTCTACCGTCTCTAAAGTTTTAAACTCTTCACCATCTTCAATAGTAACTACATGCAACTCATCACACTCTATATGTGATATTAATTGCTCTAAATGTAATGTAGAAACAGTTGTATTGGTTACAATAGCAACTTTACGATGGAAGGTTAACCTTGGAAGTTTTTCAATAACCACATTATATTTAATTGCTGTTTGATTCTCTAAATTTATTGGAACTATCATCTTTTTTCAAGCCTATTTATTTTAAATTATATGGTGTTTATTTTATCTTAAATTACTATTTAAAGGACTTAATCTATCTTAACTATCAATAGGTATTAGTAATTGTGGATGCTTTTGAATCGATAAAAAATAGTAACTAAACTTACTTAATAAAAAATCAATAAAAGATGAATTTTTATTACTCTTTACAAAAGGTGTAATATGCAATATTTTATCATGTTTCATAAGCTCACGAATAGGATTTACTCTCTTCTCATCAATATTTATTTTAAAATTATAAAATCTTGACAAACTCTCGTAATGTTCTACTATTTTCTTACTATCATCAAAATCACCTTCAGGATTGTAGTTACATAGACTAAGTTTTAAACCCAAACTTTCTGAGAAATCAAACACAGAGGTTGAGAGTGATTCCATCTCTGTCTCACTGCCCATAAGAAGCATTGCTATTTTTATATCAGAAAGGGAACTCTCACCAAAAATATAAACAGGACGCATAAGTCCATAGAGATGTTTTTTATAATTATGTTTAAAAAAGAGTTCCTTACTCAAAAGAAAAAGACCAATATCAAGTTGGCTAATATCATAATCTATATCTGAAAATATTTCACTCTCTTTATAATTAATACGTAAAGATATACTCTTATCCTCTTCCAAATTACGAAAAATATTTAATGTATTTAAATCTTGAATATTGATAAAATGAATGTAAAGTTTACTTTTAGGCAAAAGTTTTTTTAAATAAATAGCCTCTTCTATCTCTATATCTATCTCATCTTTTTTTTGTAACATATCAATTATTAGGTACAAGTTTTTACCAAAAGGCTCAGGAAATACCCCTTGCCTACGGTTTACTCTCTTATAAAGTTCTTCCAGAACAATAGGATTTCCAATAACAATAAGCCTATCATTAGGCAGTAACATCGTGGCATTGTTAGGAAAAAGCTGTTTCTCTTTTCTGTATATGGCAACAACTTTCCATTTTCTATGAGAGATAGCACCTATATGTCTGTAGGCAAAACTACTTCCAAAAGGTATAAGTATCTCCATAATCTCACCTTTTCCCAAACCAATATTTTTAGCAATTTTTGGAACATTTGGAAGCTTTTCATAAAGGTTAACAGATAAAATTTCATTGAGATTTACGGTACTTACATTCTCTTTATCTATAACCAAGTCATCCCATTTGCTCACAAAAACAACCATGATTTTTGGATTAATTTTCTCTATGTTTTCTAAAGTAGCCAATGCCTCACTCTTTTCACCCATAACCACATATACTGTTGAGAACTCTACCTCATACATAACACTTTTTAAACGAAACAGAGAAGTGGGATCAATATCTATAAAATTAAAATCATTTATATCAGCACCTAATTCAACACCTGTATGATTTGTTGAGCATGTAATATAATAGACATTTTCATCTATTCTTCTTTTCCCTACCCACTGAACAAAATGTTTAGCCATTTCGCTGTTTGCTAAAATTAATATATTTTTCATTTATCTCTTTTCATTTTAAATCTAGTGGGTATAATTGTTTTTTTAATTTAAGGATATTATAGCAAAATGGATTTTCAGATAGATAAAACCGATGGTAAAGCAAGAGCTTGTACCATTAAAACTGCACATTCAACCATACAAACCCCTGTATTTATGCCTGTAGGAACGGTAGGTGCTGTAAAAGCACTCGATGCCACTGACCTAGAGACATTTATAAAACCTGATATTATTCTTGGAAATACCTATCACCTCTACCTACGCCCTGGTGATAATGTTATTAATAAAATGGGAAAACTTCATGGTTTTACCAAGTATCCAAAAAGTTTTTTAACAGATTCTGGTGGATTCCAAGCCTTCTCACTCTCTGACAATGTCAAAATAGATGAAGGTGGAATCACTTTTAAAAGTCACCTAGATGGAAGTACACACTACTTCACACCTAAAAAAGTTTTAGATATTCAGTACAACTTAGGTTCAGACATCATGATGATACTTGATGACTTGGTTGCCCTACCTGCAACACAAGAGCGTATAAAAGCGAGTATAGAGAGAACAACTCGTTGGGCAGAAGAGTCTATAGAGTACCATAGAGCCAACCAAAAAGAGGGGAAAGCTTTAGAGCAAAATATATTTGCTATTATCCAAGGTGGAACAGACAAAGCTTTTAGAGAAAAGTCTGCCAAAGAGTTATGTGCCTTAGACTATGATGGTTTTGCCATAGGTGGGCTAAGTGTCGGCGAACTAAACGAAGAGATGTACAACACCGTAGAGTGGACAACTCAATTTATGCCAGAAGATAAACCTCGTTATCTTATGGGTGTTGGTACACCTGAAGACTTGGTAGAAAATGTAGAGCGTGGTGTCGATATGTTTGACTGCGTCATGCCCACAAGAAATGCTAGAAATGGAACACTCTTTACCTCATATGGGAAAGTAAACATCAGAGCAGCAAGGTTTAGAGAAGATGAAAAGCCACTAGACCCAGAGTGTGGGTGTATGGTTTGTAAAACTTATTCAAGAGCCTACCTTTGTCACCTATACAGATGTAGAGAAATCACCTATTTTAGACTAGGAACCATTCATAATCTATACTACTATTTGAATTTAATGAAAGAGATGAGAGAAGCTATCTTAGCTGGAACATTTAAAGAATTTAAAAAAGAATTTTACAAGAAAAGAGCCAAGTAACATCGTTGGGATATTTCATCCCAACCTACAACAATTTCTCCACATCCCTAAATAAAAAGCTTTAGACCCAATTCCTATACAATTTTATCTTATTATAATTTTACAAAAAGTATAGAACATTATACAATATGTTATACTATGTTAAAAAATATTTAGAATTTACATGAAAGGAATAAAAATGAATTCACTATTAAATAAGTTATCAAAAGAAAAAAATATAATACAAACTATTACAAATTCTCCTTTTTATCTAGTCGTCAGTATGGTTGCTGTTATCATGATAGTTATGAATATAATGTTTCTCTTGACATAAACTAAAAGTGGTGGGTGAAAAGCCCACCCCAATATTATTTATGCTCCATGCACTTCCATAAACTCTTCAAAGTCACCTTTAAAGTCTATAATCGAACCGTCTGCATTTATTTTAATAATTCTATTTGCAAAAGCATCGATAAGCTCTCTATCGTGTGAGACACAAATCACCCCACCTTTATAGTTATGTAAAGCTTCACCTAAAGCAATAATAGCTTCTAAATCTAAATGGTTATTTGGCTCATCCAATACTAAATAGTTTGCTTCATCCATCATCATTTTCGAGAGCATAACACGATGTTTCTCTCCACCAGAACAAGCACCTACTTCTTTCCCTTGCTCTTCACCTGAGAACAACATACGCCCTAAACATTGACGAATCTCATCTATGTGCCATTTTGCATCATAACCCTGAATCCACTCATAAAGTTTTTCACTACCTACAACCAAGTCTGTTGAGTTTTGAGGAAAATAACTTGTAGTTACTGTTTGACCCCAGTTAAATGAACCATTATCAGCTTTGATTTTTTCCATAATAATTTCTAAAAGAGTTGACTTCCCTACACCATTACCACCGATGATAGCAATTTTTTCTGTACCTTCAACCTTAAAAGATATATCTGTAAAAACTTCCAACGAGTCATACGACTTACCAATGTTTTTAACTTCTAAAATCTCATTACCCAAATCTCTATGAGGCTTAAAAGCAATAGAAGGGTCTCTTCTTGATGAGAGTTTAATCTCTTGGACATCGAGCTTATCAAGTTGTTTCTGTCTTGATGTTGCTTGTTTAGCTTTTGATGCATTTGCAGAGAAACGTGTAATAAACTTCTCAAGCTCTTCTTTCTCTTTCATACCCTTAGCATGGTCAGTCTCTGCTTGTTTTGCAATCAAGTTAGCAGCGATATACCAATCATCATAATTACCAGTAAACTCACGTATATTTGCAAAGTCAAGGTCTAAAATATGTGTTACAACATTATTCAAAAAGTGTCTATCATGAGAGATTACAATCATAACACCATCATGACGCTTTAACTCACGCTCTAACCATGCAATGGTTTCAATATCTAGTGAGTTGGTAGGCTCATCTAGTAATAAAACATCTGGCTTTAAAAATAGTACCTGTGCCAATAAAATCTTAACTTTATCACCACCTGTAAGTGAAGACATTAAGTTTCCATGTGTATCAGACTCAAATCCAAGTGCTTCTAGAAGTTTTTCTATCTTAACCTCAGACTCATAAGTAGGGTCTTCATCAGCACAAATCATCTCTAACTCTCCAAGACGCTCATTAACTTTGTCATCATCAAAGTCACCCGTCATATAGAGTTCTTCTTTCTCTTTTTGTGCATCGTAGAGTTTTTTATTTCCATAAAGAACAGCATCGCTTAAAGTAAAGTCTTCAAAAGCATAATGGTCCTGTCCTAAAACACCCATTTTAAGACCAGGTTGCATCTGAACTGTACCATCTGTCTGCTCTAACTGACCTGCTAAAATCTTTAAAAATGTAGATTTCCCTGCTCCGTTAGCTCCTATGAGACCATAACGTTTTCCACCATCAAGTGTAATGCTTATCTTATCAAAAAGTACTCTTTTACCATACCGTTGTACTATATTTACTGTGCTTAACATTCTGTAATTTACCTGCTTGTATTAATAATTGTGGCATTTTAACATAATGTTATAAATGAAAGGTTTTAAAAAGAGAATTTAGAGAAGAGTAAAGAGTAAAATATTATTTACTCTTTTAAATTTTAATAGCTTATTACCTATTATTTTTTCTTTTCTTAATATTAGTATCTTTAACTATATGTACTTGCTTAGGATACTTAATTTCCATAGTTGACCCCTTAGTCTTTTCAATACCTACACACCCTGAAAATACTATAGCAACCATTACTGTAGTTAATATTATTTTGATCATAAATATTCCTTTAAAATAAAATAGTCATATAAGACTAAATTATTATATTTATATAATACTTAAATATAATATTTTTAAAATATTTATTAATATAAAAAAGATAAATATTCCTTTTTTATACATATTTTTTAGCTTACTTTAAGAATGTGTCTATTTTATTCACGTTTATTCTTCTGGTAATTCCAATGCATCTATATGGATAATTGCAGATGAACCAGCTATTCCTTGTAAAGAACCATACATCTCTGTTGTATTGGCTAATACTCCATCAATAGTTTTTTCACGACGTTTCCAAGATGCCATTAAAGAACGTTTTTCTTTATCTAACTCATCTTGCATCTTTATAAATCCATCAACTATGGCTTTCATCTGCATAGAAAATTCATTTCCTGTCATGTAATTGTAGAGTAAGCTCATCTTATCAGATTTGTTCTCTTCTTTCTGTACTGTTTTATGAACACGAATCAAAGATTCACGAAGTAAAGAAACAGAACCTTTAAACTCATCTAAAGAACAGACCCAAATACCATCAACAAAGCCCATACGATCCATATCTTTTGGGTAAACTGAAGAGACCAATACACCTATATCTGCATTTACTTTAAGCATATCTTGTTTTAGTTTACTTATCCAACCATCAGACCATGCTTTAGTATTTTTACTCTCGTAACAGATAACCCCACAGTTTTGTAACTCACGTGTATGTATGGTCTGTATACAGTCAGCTCCAAATGCTCCTTTTTTAACCTCATCTACATTATCAAAAGGAAACTGTGCCATCAGCCAAGACTCGATAGCAAGTTCTAATGCCTCACCTTGAAGTTGCATAGAACCCTGTTCAGCTTTACGTCTGGCATTATCAAGTTCTCGTTTTATCTGCTCTAGCTGTTCATCTTTTTGTCGAAACTTCAACTCATTCTGCTCTTGCAATACTTTCTGAATCTTCTCTTTCTCTTCTTGTAACTGTTTTGTTAACTCTAGTTCTGCTTCTGCTTTTGCTTTTGATGCAATCTCTTCTTTTTCACGTTTAAGTTTCTCTATCTCTATTTTAGAGTTATTTAGCTCTTTAACTTGTTCAGACTTCTCATTAAGCTCTTTTTGAAGCAGTGCCATTGACTCACCCTGCTCATCTGCTAACTCTTTTTTCAACTCATTATAAAGCTTTTGTTTTTCAAGTTTAACCTGCTCTTTGGTCGCTTTTTTCAACTCATCATCAAACTTCTCTTGAGCCTCAACCATCACTTGTTTTTCAGCTTTTAACTTGTCAAAAGCATCTTTATACTCTTTACGTTTAGCATCAACTTCTGCTTCTATTTTTCGTTGTTCTGCTAAATATTTATCTTTATGCTCCTCTTCAAGCTGATGATAAAGTATCTCATTAACATCTATTTCACTCTTACAGTTGGGACATTTTATGGTTGTTTTATTTGGCATTTTTTCTCACTTAAAAATAGTATTAGTTATTATAGGATATTTTTTAGAAGTATATCAAAAGTATGACGAATATCACATACTTTTAATATTTTATACTTTTTCTATTAAAGAGCCTTAATAGCCTCAATAGTTGCTTCAAGTGAAGCCATGTCACTTACGTTGAAGTGTGGTTTTTTTGTTGCTTTTCTGTTTAGACCTTTTAGTACATTTCCATGACCGAACTCTATGTAGCAGTCTACTTTGTCATCTACGTTTGCCATAGAGTGTTTATACTTAACAGGAAGAACAAGTTGTTGAGGTAACAGCTCTAGTGCTTCTGCTTTTGTATCGTAAGGCTCTGCTGTTACGTTTGAGATAACTGGAGCTATGAAGTCGTCTTTTATCATCTCGTTTAGTTTCACTGACAATGGCTCAACAGCACTCTCTAGTAGTGGACAGTGTGACGCTACAGACATATCTAAAAGCATCGCTCTTTTTGCTTTTGCTTCTTTTAAGATAGGAGCTAAAACTTCTAAATCTTTTTTGATACCAGCTATAACTATCTGACCATCTGAGTTGTAGTTAACTGCCCATACTTTTAGACCTGCTTCACGTTGCTCTTCACAGATTTGTTCTACTACCTCATCTGAAAGACCTAGTGATACCATCATACCTACTGCTTGGTTGGCACAGGCTTCAGCCATAAGTTTACCACGAAGATTTACCAGCTCAACAGCGTCGGTAGCATCTAACGCACCACTAGCTACTAGAGCTGAAAACTCACCTAATGAGTGACCCATGGTTAGTGTAGGTTTTATATCCATCGCATCAGTAAAAAGCTTGTGAGCTATAGTTGCTACGAGTAAGATAGCTGGTTGAGTAAACTCTGTTTGTCCTAGGTTGTCGTTCTCTTCAAAAAGAAGTTTCTCAAACTCTATACCTGTACGTTCTGTTGCATCTGCTACCATCTGTTTAGCAACATCTGAGTTTTCAAAAAAATCTTTTCCCATTCCCATCGATTGAGAACCTTGACCTGCAAATATAAATGCACATTTAACTGACATAGTAAAACCCTTGTTTTTAAAATTTGTGTATTTTACCCAAAGAGTGGTTATGCCATAATGAATAGTGCATATTTGGCATCGGCAGCATTAAAGCCAAAACCTACCAACTCTTGGGGAGCATGCTCTTCACTTACAGCTAACTTTACTTCATACATCATCATATCCATATCCATAATAAGCAGATGTTTTACAAGTTCACCTACAGACAACGGCTCTTTATCTTTCTCTACTGTTAAGATAAGCTCTTTAGATATTTTATCTACATAAAAAGAGCCAACCGATGCTTCACCTGCATAAATGAGATTTTTTTTGTCATTAGTATCTTCTTTAAGTAGCATGGCTGTTATGCTATAAGTTTCGTTGTTGTTAATGCTCTCTCTTATATCTTCTATTAAATCTATAATTACTTTCATAAAAAATCCTATCTACCAGTATAACTATAAAGCAGTGCTGTTTTTAATCGTTTAAATACTGTCCATTGCTCTTTTGGACGAATGGCAAAACAGCCATGGCTACGCCCTCCACTATTAACATACTTTGCAGGATGGATAATAACATCGCGTCCTCCAAATCTTGCAGCTTTACCTACTTTTCTATTGCTCCACTGTAAACCTTTTACAGAAAGATAACGATAGTGCTTCTTCTTAGTTTTTCCTACACTTGAACCAACTTTAAAAAATCCATAAGGAGTCATAAATGAGTTACGTTTATTGCTAGATTTTTTTACTTTTCCACCAATAGCACCAGAACGCTTTCCATGAGCTATCTTATGTCTAAATACATATCCATTATTAAGATTAATAATAAATAGACGTTTCTCTCTTGCACTTTTAGTATAGTCTGCAATAGCAAGATAATTTTTAGAGAGTGCCTTCTTTTTGTAGTTCTTTTTGTAATAAGTAAATGCTTTTCTTAACGCTTTTTTACTTATATTTGTTTTTTTAGATACTTTCTTGTAAATCTTCTCAAGATGGACACTTCTTTTAGAGAATGTACCTTTAGCCAATAGCTCTCCTGAAAGCAAGATAAGCATGAGTAGTAACAATGTTTTTTTCAAATTTTCCCCTATTATAAAAATTTCGGAATTATATAGAAAAAATCATTAATTACATATAAAAAAATATAAAAATATACTTTATAAACATTTTTATATTACAAAATTATGCATTATCACAAGAAATACCACTTCCATCTAAACAAAAATTCTCTTTACAGTCGGCACCCTCATAGTCACTACAACATTTACAAATTTCTTCTTCTACTAGCTTTTCATCTTTTTCTACAAGTGGAGCCAACTTCTCTTTTACTTTGTCTAAAACATAAGCAGAAAAACTTTTAGCATCATTTTCACTCTTCTCATACATACCCTCTAAAGAGTTTAGATGAGGCTTTATTTTTTCATTAATCTCGCTTCGTATCTCATTTCGTAGTGGATTTTCTTCTTCAACTTCTTCTACAACAGCTGAAGGTTTTGAACCTCCAAAAATATTGGTAAATACTTGAACAATATTTATTAAAAGTACCAACCCTATTAATGCGAATACAACCATCATAATTGTGTTAGCCATTATTTTTCCCTTTTTTATTAATCTTTTTTTTTAGTTTGTCTTCTTTTTTGCTATTATCGCTTCTTTTGGCTTTTTAAGCGTTTTCATTTTTACTTTACCTTTAAATTTCTCACCAAAGTAACCTTCATTTGCCATCCACTTATATATCTCTGCTGCAATCGGTCCCGAGGTACTACCACCATGCCCACCATGCTCCACTAATACTGTAACAATATACTGGGGGTCTTTGAATGGTGCATAGGTAGTCAGCCAAGCATGAGAACGACTATAGTAATCCATCTCATGCTCTTTCATTCTTCTCTTTTCCCCTCTTGGTATGGAAACCACCTGTGAAGTACCTGTTTTCCCTGCTATAACAATAGGCAATTTAGACATGGTTCTTCGAGCTGTTCCATGAGGTGAATTACAAACATCATACATACCTAAACGAATAGTATTTAAATGCTTTTGATTAACCTCAATGGATTTGTACTCTGTGGGGACATCTATACCTGCCACTGTTTTAGCAAAATGAGGTGTTGGTAGCAAACCAGTTGCCAAAAATGCTGTATATCTGGCTATCTGTAGAGGGGTTACAAGGTCATACCCTTGCCCAATAGCAGAAATAACCGTCTCTCCTCTATACCAAGGCTGTTTATATCGTTTCATCTTCCATGATTTGTTTGGAATTACACCACTTTTTTCTCTTGGTAAATCAACTCCTGTCTTTACTCCCAAACCTATTTCATGTAATGTTTTGGACATGGCATTGATTCCTGTTTGTAAACTTTTATTATAAAAGTAAACATCACAACTTTCCCGTATGGCTTTACGTAAGCCTACTCCCCCATGTCCATAGTGTGACCAACATCTAAACTTATGAGCATTTTTCCCCATGGTAATAAAACCTCTACAGTGTTCACTTTTATCTAACGATGTCCCAGCTTTGGAGAAAGAGAGTGCCATTCCCATTTTAATAGCCGAACCAGGAGGATAAGTACCTGCAACTATTTTATTTGTAAAAGGGTGATTAAAATCATTAATTAGTGACTTCCATTCAGCTGAAGATATACCCCCAACAAAAAGGTTTGGGTCATATGAAGGGTAAGAGACTGCTCCTACAATAGAACCATTTACATTCATAACTATGGCAACACCTGCTTGTCCGACGAAGAGTTCATTTATCTTTTTTTGTAGACCCAAGTCTAAATTTAAAACAAGATTTTGATCTTCCAATGGCTCTTTTCTCTCTATCTCTGCTACCTCTTTATTGGTTGCAGAAACTTTTACCATTCTATACCCAAGCTCACCTTGTAAAACTTTATTGTATTGTCGCTCTAAACCAGTTTTTCCAATTACCCCTACTGTCTCAACAACACCAATAGCATCACCGTTATCTTTTGTCTCTATGGCATTTTTTTCTCTATCATATTTATTTTGTTTTTTATTTGAACGACCAACATAACCCACAACATGGGTTGCCATACTTCCAGCAGGGTAAAGACGCTTTGTCTCTGACTCTATTTTTAGATGTTTGTTAATCGTAAGCTTAGGATATGCCCCAATCATCTCTTTATATCCAATAAAATCAACGATAGGAATAAATCTATGATTATAAGGAGACTCTTTTTTATTGTATTTTTTTAAAAGTTTGCTCTTATTTAAGTCTGGAAACTCTTTGACAATACTATCAATCGTTTTGTTAAGTATCTTACTATTTTTTTTCATATGTGGTGCAAGTTTAATCGAAAATCCAATATCATTGACAGCTAAAAGCTTTCCATTTCTATCTAAAATTTCACCTCGAACGGGTTTAATGAAATATTTTCTTTCCACATTTATCTGTGCTAAATTTTCATAATAGGTATTGGACTTAATACTTATTTGAAATATTTGAAAAACCAATGTCATCCAAAAAAGTATAAAAATTGTAATTATAATGACAAATCTCATAGTAATACCCCTACAAATATATCTACTATAATATAATAAACAAGCATCATATCACTAACTACTGTTGTTGTTTGAAACATTGCATCATAAAGAAAAAGTGTCATATAATAGAGCGTATCTACTATAACTATCATTGCAAATAAAAAACAGACTTGACAATGTATTAGAAGCTTCAACTTAGAATACAAAAAGACATAGGTCATAATAACCACAAATATAGAGAGTAACGTAGGCAGAGTTAAGTTTAATTCTAAATTTAACAGATAAACCATTCCTGCTAAAGCATAAAGTTTATTTTTATCTACATTTGAAATAATTATATAGCCAGCCAAACCTATTAAAGGTGGTAACATGGAATAGATAGAGACTAAAAATGGATAACCAATAACAACTAAAAAGAGTCCCAGTTTTTCTAAAAAATCTAACTTATTTTTACGGAAACCATTACTGTATCTGTTCATGTACACGTTAACTTTCCAACTTATAAACTAAAGATATTTCATTACATACAGGAAAATGAATACATTTAATACAATCTGCCCAAATCTTATGTTCTGGTATGCTCTCTTTTGGAATCTCAACAAAATTCATTTTTTTAAAGAAAGAAGGAAGATAAGTCAATACTAAAACTTCACCACTTACTCTTAAACTTTTTGCTTCGTCTAAACAGAACTGAACTATGTTTTTACCTATACTCTTAGATCTATGTTCAGAAGAGACAATAAGACTACGAATCTCTGCTAGTCGTGAAGAGTGTATATGTAAAGCAGCATACCCTAGAACCTCTTCACCCTCTTTTGCCAACACATATGAGCGTATGTTTGTAGCAACTTCATCTTCACTTCTCTCTAAAATAATTCCATCTTTAACTTCAGTAACAACCAAACTCTGCATAGCAGGAATGTCAGAGAGTTTTGCTTTAACTAATTCGACCATTCAGTAACCCCAAAAATATGTTCAAATATCTTCTGATGAATTCTATCATAACCATTTCTTTTAGAGTTAGAAATAGTAATACAACCTGGAAATGCTTTTTTAAGTGCTGTTTTCTCTTTTTGATTTAACTTGTCTATTTTTGTAAAAACATCCAAGTAGAGTTGATCTCCACGAATAAATTCTTTAACATATTTATGAACATCTTGGTCTATTTGTGCATTTGGGTGACGGGCATCTCTAAGGTGAATAAAAACCCGTATAGAGACACGATGCTTAACAAACTCAACCAAGTTCCTTTGCCATGCACCCTTTAAATCTTTAGATACTTTTGCATAACCAAAACCAGGTAAATCTACAAAACGAATCTTCCAATCTTTCTCATCATAAATATAACGTATATCAAAAAAGTTTATAAGTTGAGTTTTTCCTGGAGTTGCAGAACTTTTTGCTAAATTTTTACGTGAAGTCAAACCATTTATGGTTGAACTCTTTCCTACGTTTGAACGTCCTAAAAACACTACTTCTGAAACTGTGTCTTCTACTGAGTCTGCTAACGCTTGAGCAGACTTCATAAAATCTGCATTTACAAGTCTTGGTGTTGCCATTATCTTCTATCCTCTATTTCAAATCTAAAGTGTACAGGTTTCTTCTTTCCACCTTTAATATCAGCCAAACCAGTTTTCAAATCAAGGGAAATAGTTTTAGCTTTAATTGTTCTATTATTTGTCAAATCTCTCAAGATAACATCTCCTGAAAAATGATATTTTGAGCTTGTAGGTGCATAAACAACGCTATCTGCCTGACCTTTATAGTGTATATTGTTTTCACGTAAATCAAATTTAACCAAGCCAGATGCTTTATACTTGGTTGCTTTTCGTTTGCTATCAAAAAAGACTACTATTTTAGATGCATTAAACTCATTACTACCTTGTTTAATTTGTGCATTGCCTTCAAAAAAAGCTTCATGACTTATATCACTAGCATAAAAATGGTCAGCTTGTATATCAACAATATCAGCAGAAATATTTATGCTGTAGAAGATAAAAAAAGATATTAAGAGTTTTTTCATATATATGCCTAGTTTTTAATCGCTATTATAGCGTGTTTAAAACAAATCAAAAAGTTTTTAAACCGTAAAAGAATGACAATTTGTCATATTTTTGCTTATCTGCTGAATTATTTGTTAAAATTGCTAAAAAAGTAATTTTATCTTATTTAAAATTATTTATAAAAGGAGAAGTAATGCTTGAATTTTCTGACATTATGAACAGGCTTAAAAGATATTTATATGAAGAGAGTGGAAAGAGAATACTCGACAAAGACTTAGCTGTTGCATTGGGGTTTGACCCAACATACTATGCTGTTATAAAAAAACGCCATAAGATACCTTATAAGGCCATAGCACTTTTTGCCAATGAAAAAAACCTTTCACTCAATTGGATATTTTTCAATAAGTCTATCACCTAAACCAATTTAAAATGCAAAACGATATAATGCAAAGAAAATAGAGACTAAAAAGGGATAAAATGACAGCAGATGCACACCTCATAGAGCATATGATGAATCCACAAAATTATGGAAATATGGAAAATCCAGATGCAAGTGGTATGGGGAAAAACCCACAAAATGGTGAAAAAGTAGCCATTCACTTAAAAATAGATAAACAGGAAGACCCACTTATTACAGACATATCATTTCAAGCTATTGGGTGTAGTACTACTATTGTAGCTGGTTCCATAGTAACATCTGAAGCCAGAGAGATTCACTTTACTAGAGCTGAAGAGTTGGTCTCTGCTACACTTGGTTTACTTGAAAACCAAAGCCCAGAAGATGCAGCCTGCACCGAAATGGTAGCACTAGCACTCAAAGCAGCCTTAGATACTTATAGAGAGAAACAAAAAGATCCTGAGTTCTCTATGTACTCTTATCATATTACTACAGACTGTACACCAAAAGAAGAGTCAGAAGAAGATAAAAAGGAAGAGAAATAATGAAACAACTATTTAAAGAAGTTCATGAAGTATGGTTGGCTACACAGTTTACAGGTTTTATGTCTCAGACACAAAGTAGACAAGCCTTGTATGAGTTTTCAAATATACTCTTTAAACATCTTACTTGGTTAGAAAATGAGTTTGTAAAGAACAATGTTACTTACACTTATGACATACCACAAGTACCTATTAGAGTTACTCAACTTTCTCATATGACCAACGGCATCATAAAAAGAATTGAGTCTATAGAGTCTCAACTCTCAAGCTGTAAAGATGAACACATTACTTTTAGAATGGCAAGTGACTTAGAGTATATAAAAGCAGCTCTTACAAAACTACCTGAAGAGAATGTGGAAAAATGTTTCACAGCAGAGAAAAAGTACCCAAATGTAGAACTTACAGATGAAGCGAGAGATGCTTTGACCATTTTCTTATTTGAAGAGAGTTATAAAGAGTATGAACTCATTATGGTATACAACTACTCAAAAGCAAACTCTAAAGATGCTTTTTTAAATCGTATTTTTCAAATTCTCATAGATGAATCATTTTTCCACCTAAGAAGCTTTGGTCAAATGATGGCAGATATGGGAATACTTGGTGTACCAAGATCTTTAATGGAAGAGATTTATAAGTTTAATGACCTAGAACAGTTCTTAAAAGATGGTATACAAGAAGAGATAGGAGCCAAAGAAGAGTGCAAAAAACTTGCTGCTGCTGTAAGTGCAAGTTCTGAACATTTTGCTGCATTTTTCACTTTTATTAACAACCAAGAGAACTACCATATCGCATTAATGGAAGAAGCATTAGCGTATATAAATAATAAATAGTAAATAATATTTTAAACCTTTTTTTAATTTATTTTGTTGTAATCTTCTTTATATTTGAAGAAGGTTTTTAATGCTAAAAATTGAAGAGATACCAATGTTTTCAAATTTAGATAAAAAGTTTCATAAAGATCTTTATGATTCTATCTATATTCGTCACTTTACTAAACATAGTATTCTCTTTTATGAAGGTGATTCTAGTGATTATCTTCATATTTTACTAGATGGACAAGTACGGCTTTATAAAACCTCACCAAAGAACACCATGGTTCAACTACACAGACTGAATACCCCTGCAATTATAGGTGAATATGCTTGTTTAGAACAAGCTCCCTTTCCAGCTACTTGTGAATTTATTTCAGACAAAGGTAGTGTTGGACTACTCCACTTCAAAAAAGTAATGGAGTACCTTAAAGATCCTATTTTTTCTCTTGCTCTATTAAAATCTATGACCAACAAAGTAATGATGCTCTCCTCTTTAGTGCATAAAGAGACCATACTCTCATCAGAAGCTAAAGTTGCTGACCTTCTTTTAAATGAAAGAGAAATATTTAATAAAATAAAAAATAATGAAATAGCTTCTATACTTAATATTACACCTGAAACACTCTCTCGTATTTTATCAAAATTCAAAAAAAGTCATATTATTAATAGTAGAAACAATCTTATACAAGTAGCCAATATAGAAGCTCTACATATAATTGTTGAAAAAAATACACTTAAGTCTTGTAGTAATTGTCTTTCAAAAAAGAGAAACAATACTTCATCTTGATAATATTTTGATTAGAATGATATAATACGCCCAATAAAATAAGGACCACTATCATATGAAAAAACACTACTCTTCCATTATCTCTTCAAGCTTTGGACTATTTGCCTCAAAAGTTTTCCCCACACCTATACAAAAAGTCGTTAACCATGGTTATGTAAAGCTTATGGGCTTAGACATGTCAGAGTTTCAAGACCCAAGCAGCTACCCAACACTTAACCAACTTTTTACACGTGCATTTAACGAACCTAAAACCATAACCGATGATGAAACTGTTATGATTTCACCTGTTGATGCCTTGGTTACTGACTTTGGACCTATTGTCGATGGAAAAGCATATCAAATAAAAGGCATGGAGTATGACCTAGCAGAGCTTTTTGGTGAAAACCATAAAGAGGCTGCAAAAGCTGTAGAGGGTGGAGAGTTTGTTAACCTCTATCTCTCACCTAAGGATTATCACCGTTACCATACGCCAGATACTTTAACAATCAAATCTTTAACTCATATTCCAGGAAAACTCTACCCTGTAAACTTTCCACTATTGAGAAATAAAAAAGATCTGTTTATAGAAAATGAACGAGTAATCATAGAGTGTAGAGACACACAAGATCGTATATTTGTTATGGTACTTGTAGGGGCATTAAATGTTGGTAAAATGATAGTAACTTTTGAAGAGCATATCAATACAAACTCAGATATAAGAGAACCACAACACTATACATATGAAAATGTCACATTAAAAAAAGGTGAACTTTTTGGTTGGTTTGAGATGGGTTCTACCATTTTACTCTTTTCTAAAAAAGATAGTTTTACTCCAAATGTCTCTATTAACCAAAAAGTTAAATTTGCAGAACCTATAGG
>Ga0256827_10000550_pt1 | contig 23371 bp, 23 predicted proteins | sample CV84metaG_FD_185977 | JGI IMG/M metagenome (GOLD analysis project Ga0256827, IMG submission 185977) | Hydrothermal vent microbial communities from East Pacific Rise, Pacific Ocean - CV84 | ecosystem: Environmental > Aquatic > Marine > Hydrothermal vents | place: Pacific Ocean: East Pacific Rise...
TGTACGGCTGCTTCCTCAATTGGCTTACAACGTCCTACTGGAATAGCAAGATCTTTGATTAAATTTTTCCACAGTATAGTGAGACTCTCCATTGCCTCAGCCGTGTCTCCCTGGTTGTTGAGATCAGCAAGGGGCGTATCTAACAAAATAATTTTTTTCAATTGAGGAAGATCATCAATGACGTCAAGGAGGGTATCAAACTGTTGTTGTCCAACAAAGATAGCATCTGTATTGGAATCATTCAGAATATGCCGAAGTTCGGTTGCTTTTAGTTCTTTATCGACCGGAATAGCAATACCACCAGCTCTTAATATTGCTAAATATGAGACAACCCAGCGGGGAGAAGAGAGTCCCAGTAGTGCAATATGGGACTTTTTCTTGATTTCCAGTTGATTTATACCTGCAGCTAACTTTTCAACCGTGTCCCAGAGTTTATGATAGGTCAGAGGGGTCCACTGTCCCTGGTGTTTATATTGTAGTGCAACTTTATCCGCATGTTGTAGGCAGCTGGCCTGGATTAACTGGTCAATTGTTTGCACTTTGTCGCTCCTTATCAAGTCACTGATAATTTAATTCGCCGGATCACTAAAAAATGACATTCTAATCTTGTCATTATTATCAGGCAAGCTTGAAATAAAACTGCCTCTGGGTTAGGGTGGATGATGTTAAAAGTAGAGTGAAATTGACGAAATAGCTTGACAGTATCAATGTCGCTCTGATAAAAGGACGCCGCGGTTTGTTGCAGGCACGTAGCTCAGTGGGAGAGCACTTCCCTGACACGGAAGGGGTCGGCGGTTCAATCCCGCCCGTGCCTACCATAACTTTAGTATTTAATCCGACCGTACTGACAATGGGGCATCTGTAAGATGCCTCTTTGTGTTTTTACTTAATTTAGTTACTGAGGATGAACTTGGGGATATCATATGGCGCTACTACACATTGAACTTCCTGACGGATCTATAAAAGAGGTTGAGTCCGGTACGACTCCCTACGACGTCGCTCTTACTATCGGTGAAGGATTGGCGCGTCAATCTATCGCTGCCCGTTTTGATGGTGACTTGATTGATGTCACTAAGCCGTTGGAACAGTCAGGTAAATTGGCACTGATCACCCAGAATTCTGCCGAAGCACTCGAAATTATCCGCCATTCAGCTGCCCATTTAATGGCTCAGGCCGTCAAAGAACTTTATGGTGACGAGGTGCAGGTTACCATCGGTCCTGCGATTAAAGATGGTTTTTACTACGATTTTTACAGCGAAACGAAAAAGTTTGTCCCGGAAGATTTCCCCGTTATCGAAGCAAAGATGACCGAGTTAGCCAAAGCGGATCAATCTATTGTTCGTGAAGAGATGTCGAGTGCGGAGGCCATCGAGTTGTTCCGTGGTATGGGGGAAGATTATAAGGTCGAACTTATTGAGGACCTTGGTGAAGAGAAAGTCTCTCTCTATCGGCAGGGGGATTTTGTTGACCTGTGTCGTGGTCCTCATGTCCCGCGGACCGGGATGTTGAAAGTTTTTAAATTGATCAGTCTGGCCGGTGCTTACTGGCGGGGTGACGAAAATAACGCGATGTTACAGCGGATCTATGCAACCGCTTTTCAGAACAAAAAAGAGTTGAAAGCCCATCTCAATCGTCTTGAAGAGGCGCGGAAACGGGATCATCGTAAATTAGGTCGAGAATTAGATCTCTTCTCTTTCAGTGAAGAAGCCGGGGCCGGTCTGGTTCTCTGGCACCCAAAAGGGGCCATGCTCAGAACGATTATTGAGGATTTTGAGCGTAAAGAACACCTGAAACGGGGTTATGAGCTGGTTGTTGGGCCGCAGATTCTCAAAACGGATCTGTGGAAGATGTCCGGGCACTACGATAATTATCGTGAGAATATGTATTTCACTGAGGTTGACGAGCAGGGGTACGGTATCAAACCGATGAACTGTTTGGCCCACATGTTGATTTACAAATCGAAGCCCCGGTCTTACCGTAATCTGCCGATCCGCTATTTTGAACTGGGGAATGTTTACCGACATGAGAAGTCCGGGGTTCTTCACGGGCTGTTGCGGGTGCGTGGTTTCACCCAGGATGATGCCCATATTATCTGCCGCCCAGATCAGATAGATGCTGAAGTCAAAGGGGTCATGAAATTTGTTCAGGATGTTGCGGGGATCTTCGGCTTTGAATATGTGATGGAGTTATCCACCCGACCGGAGAAGTCGATCGGTAGTGATGCTGATTGGGAACAGGCAACCAGTGCATTGCGAAGTGCCTTGGAAGATAGTGGCCAGCCCTTTGAACTCAATGAAGGAGATGGTGCTTTTTACGGCCCGAAGATTGATGTTAAACTCAAGGACGCGCTTGACAGAGAGTGGCAGTGTGCTACAATCCAGTGCGATTTTACCCTGCCGGAGCGTTTTGATCTCACTTATGTCGGGTCTGATGGCGAAAAACATCGTCCGGTTATGTTGCACCGGGTCATTGTCGGTTCGATAGAGCGTTTTATCGGGGTATTAATTGAACATTATGCAGGAAGTTTCCCGCTCTGGCTTTCGCCGGTTCAGGCGATTGTCTTGAATGTCACTGACAATCAAGCTGCTTATGCGCAACAAGCGTTTGAACAATTGCGCAATGCTGGTATTCGTGTCGAGCTGGATTTGCGTAATGAAAAATTGGGTTTCAAAATCCGTGAAGCACAAATGGCCAAAATTCCCTATATGTTGGTTATCGGTGACCGTGAGATGGAAACTCAGACAGTTGCCCCCCGATTCAGGGATGGTAAAAGTCTTGCTGCAATGAGTGTCTCTGATTTTGTAAGCTTGGTTCAGACTGAGACAGATGCATATAATTAATCAAGCTGGTGCAAAGATCTGGAGTGGATCTTTGCGTTGTTAGGTTTTGGACTTTTTTGAGAACAGAGGAGTGTAGTCATAGCTAAAGAAGCGAATATCAATGAGGCCATTAGTGCTCGTCAGGTACGGGTTATTGATGATGAAGGCGGCCAGTTAGGAATTCTAGGCACTGAACAAGCGTTAGCTCTTGCTGATGAGCAGAGCCTTGATTTGGTTGAAGTTTCACCACAGGCTGATCCGCCTGTTTGCCGGATTATGGACTATGGTAAATACAAATACCAGCAGGCCAAGCGTGCTTCAGAAGCCAGAAAAAAACAGGTTAAAGTTGAAATAAAGGAAGTCAAAATGCGTCCTAAGACCGACGATCATGATTTCCAGTTCAAGATTAAACACGCCCGTCGTTTTCTCGAAGAGGGAAATAAGGTCAAGCTGACAATCATGTTTCGCGGCCGGGAAAATGCCCATCCTGATCAGGGGATGAAGCAGTTGAAAAAGGCAGTTGAAGCTTTAAAAGATATTGGTCAGGTAGAGTCCCATCCAAGTAAAATGGGGCGATTTATGACCATGATGATTGGTCCACTGAAGAAATAAGTATCCAAAAACAGAACAATAGAAGAGTAACGGGAGAGAAAGATGCCTAAGATTAAAACTAACCGTGGTGCCGCAAAGCGTTTTCGTAAAACCGGGACCGGAAAAATTCGTCGAAATAAAGCTTACACAAGTCATATTCTGACCAAGAAGACAACTAAACGTAAACGTTCATTGCGTCAGTCTATTATTGTCTCGAAGGCTGATTCGAGTAATATTTCTAAATTAGTCCCGTATTTGTAAATCACTCTACTGCTTTCAGGCAGTAAGGTTGTGAACTGTGGGGACAATCTCCCCCTGCAGATCCTGCCACGGCAGATGCCGAAAAACTATTCATGAGAAGGAGCAAGTGAGATGCCAAGAGTAAAAAGAGGATTTAAAGCTAGACGTCGTCGTAATAAAGTACTGAAACTTGCCAAAGGTTACCGGGGTGCGAGGAGCAAACTGTATCGCTCAGCTACCGAAGCGGTTGACCGGGCACTTAATTATGCTTACCGTGATCGCCGGGTAAAAAAGCGGGATTTCAGGGCTCTCTGGATCGCTAGAATTAATGCGGCTGCCCGTGATAATGGGCTCTCCTATAGCCGGATGATTTATGGTTTGAAGAAGGCTGATGTCGCTTTGGATCGAAAGATTATGGCAGACCTTGCAGTCAATGATCCTGCAGGGTTTACGGTTGTTGCAGAAGCAGCTAAGGCACAGTTGCAATAGGCTGATTACAGTTGGTTCCGGGAGATGAAGTGCTAGGCTTCATCTCCCTTTTTTTGTTTTAAGCCGGTTTTCATTACAAATTTAATAGCACGATATGTCCCGCTTATCATGGGATAGCTTCGATGGTGGATTCGTCATATGAAAGAACGTTTGCAACAGTTACAGCAGGATGCTTTATCTGCATTACAACAGGCGGCGAACCTCAATATGCTGCAAGATGTGCGGGTAAAAATTCTCGGGAAAAAGGGTTTATTGACTGAGGTCATGAAAGGGATGCGAGACCTTTCAGAAGAACAACGACCGGTCATAGGAGCCCTGATTAATAACCTCAAAGATCGGTTTGAGAAGGCATTTGCTGCCCGTCAAGTAGAATTGCAGCAACGGGATATTGCTGCCAGATTGGCCAGTGAAAAGATTGATGTCACACTCCCGGGGCGAAAAACAGCCGGTGGCAGTCTGCATCCGGTCACTCTGGTGACCAATGAGGTAGTAGAAATTTTTTCCCGGCTCGGGTTTGCGGTTGCTGAGGGTCCTGAAATAGAGGAGGACTTTTACAACTTTGAGGCTCTCAATATCCCCAAAGATCATCCCGCCAGGGATATGCAGGATACTTTTTATATCAGCGACGATCGGGTGCTGCGTACCCATACCTCGCCGGTGCAGATACGCACGATGTTGAAAAATAATCCTCCGGTGCGAATCATTGCCCCGGGAACTGTCTATCGTCGTGATTCTGATATAACCCATAGTCCAATGTTTCATCAGGTCGAAGGATTCCTGGTCGATGATCAAGTTACCTTTGGTGATTTGAAAGGGGTCCTCACCCATTTTCTCAATGAATTTTTTGGCAAGGGACACAGGGTTCGCTTCCGTCCCTCTTTTTTCCCCTTTACCGAACCGAGTGCAGAAGTTGATATCGAATGTGTTATCTGTGGTGGTAAAGGGTGTCGTGTCTGCGGTAAGACCGGTTGGTTGGAGATTCTCGGCTGTGGAATGATTGATCCCGAGGTATTTAAATCAGTTAATTATGATGTTGAAAAATACAGTGGATTTGCATTTGGTATGGGTTTAGAGCGGATTGCCATGCTGAAATATGGTGTCAATGATCTGCGGTTGTTTTTTGATAATGACCTGCGTTTTCTCAAGCAGTTTTGATTCTGGGTAAGGAATTCGATAAATGATAGTCACCTACAACTGGTTAAAAGAATTTGTAGATTTTGATTTCACACCACAGCAGCTCTGTGATCGTTTAACCATGGCTGGTCTTGAGGTTGATGCTCTGGTCAATATTGGTGGAGATCTTGATTCGGTTATTGTTGCGCAACTTGATGCAGTGGAAGCACACCCAGATGCAGATCGGTTAACTGTATGTCAGGTGAATACTGGTACAGACGTTGTGCAAGTTGTTTGTGGTGCCACTAACCATAAAACCGGTGATCTTATCGCTCTGGCTCAACCCGGTTCCGTTCTGCCCGGCGATTTTAAAATAAAGAAATCTAAAATACGTGGTCAGGTCTCCCTCGGCATGCTTTGTTCTGAAAAAGAGTTGGCTTTAGCTGAAGATTCGCCCGGGATTATGATTCTTCCCCCCGGTTTGCCTCTTGGACAGCCAGTTTTTGATGTTCTAGGGTTAAAAGATTACCAGATTGAAATTGGCCTGACTCCAAATCGACCCGATTGTTTGAGTGTTGTTGGGGTAGCTCGGGAAGTTGCTGCTCTATCCGGGGCTGAATTGAAAATACCGGTACCACAACTCAGTGAAGTTGCATCACCAATAATTGAATCAGCCTCCGTGACTATTGAAAATGAAGAAGGTTGCCCACGTTATGCTGCCCGGATGATCAAGAATGTAAAAATTGGTCCATCTCCAGACTGGATGGTCCATCGCCTTGAAACTGTCGGCATGCGTTCGATTAATAATGTTGTTGATGTTACCAATTATGTGATGCTGGAACTGGGACACCCTCTCCATGCGTTTGATTTCAGATATCTGCATGGAGGGAAGATTATTGTTAAATCGGCAGGTGATGGAGAAAAATTTACTACTCTCGATGATCAGACCCATACTCTTTGCGCTGAAGATCTGATGATTTGTGATGGACAGCAACCGGTTGCTATGGCAGGGGTTATGGGAGGGCTCGACTCGGAAGTTAAAGACGATACGGAGACTATTTTACTTGAAGCTGCTTATTTCAAACCAACAATGATCAGACGTAGCAGTAAAAGACACGGTTTACATACTGAATCATCACATCGCTTTGAGCGTGGTGCCGATATCGATATGATTCCGATTGCTCTGGACCGTGCTGCCAGTCTGATTGCTGAATTGAGTGGTGGTCAGATTTTATCCGGTATGATCGATGTTTACCCGCACCACCTGAAACCGGTCAGTATTGAAATAAATATACAGAAGACAAAAGATTTACTTGCTATCCCGGTTGATCGAGAGACGACACAATCTTTGCTGGAATCTATCTGTTTGTCCGTTAAAAGTGGAGCAAGTTCTGACTCACTGCAGGTCGAGGTTCCCAGTTTCCGTCCTGATCTGGAGCGAGAGGTTGATTTGATTGAGGAAGTTGCCAGGCTCTATGGTTACGATCAGATCCCGGTGACCATGCCGGTTGGGACTGTTGACGCAAAACTACCGCCACTTCGTCAGAGAACCAAGAAAGTTCTTCAGGATGGGATGGTTGCTGCTGGTTTCGCAGAGGCAATTAATTATTCTTTTGTTGCCTCTGATAGTGTTGAAAAAATTGGTATTCCTGCGAATGACAGACGTTCAGTCCAGGTCGGAATATTAAATCCTCTATCTGAAGATCAGTCGGTTATGCGAACCAGTTTGGTGCCAAGTTTGCTTGAAACTGTTTCACGTAACCTGAATTTCCGCAGTTCTGATTTGCGTTTGTTTGAGTTGCGTCCCGTATTTCTTGTCTCCAGTGAAAGTGGCGCGTGTATTGAACAACTCTCATTGACAGCTGTAATGTCAGGACAACGTGAGCCCGAGGGATGGTCTCAATCTGCCGCAACTGTTGACTTCTACGACCTTAAAGGAGTCGTTGAAGAACTCCTTGCAACTATAGGTATTTCAGATGTTATTTATGATTCTGAAATTTCCCAACCTTACCTCCATCCGGGTAAATCATGTCGTCTATTGTCCGGTTCGCAGCAACTTGGTTTTCTCGGTGAGGTTCATCCGGAAATTTTGACCCGCTTCAATATTGACCAGCCGGTCTATTTATGTGAGCTTGATATCGAAGTTATTCTTACATTATCGGGTGAGTTTTCTCAATTTAAGCCCCTTTCACGTTTTCCGGATATGCTTCGCGACAGTGCTTTATTGCTGGATGAATCGGTCACTGCAGCTCAAGTTATGGAAATCGTTAATCGAGGTAAGAATAAGTTTTTTGAGAGTGCAATTATTTTTGATCTCTACACCGGTAAAGGGATCCCTGATGGTAAAAAGAGCCTTGCTATCAGAGTCCGTTATCGGGATCTGGAAAAAACTTTAACTGAAGTTGAGGTGAATAAATCACATGACAGGTTGATCCGTTCTCTCTGTCATCAGTTGAATGCAGAAATTCGCTAATTGAACTTGCAGCCTGATAATCAGTATGGTATAAATCCAGAAAAAACAGATAGATAGTAGACCCCATAAAAAAGCAATTCAGGCTTTAGCGGGAGGGATTATGACCAAAGCAGATCTTATAGAAAGCGTTTACCTGACAACTGGTTTTTCCAAGAAGGAGTCGGCTGCCATTGTCGAAATGGTTTTTGACTTGATGAAGTCGACCTTGGAAAATGGTGAAAAAATCAAGATTGCCGGTTTTGGTAATTTTGTTGTTAAGGAAAAAGCAGCCAGGCGTGGTAGAAATCCACAGACCGGTGGTGAAATAGAGATTTCAGCCCGTAAGATTTTAACGTTTAAGCCGAGTCAGGTGCTTAAGGTTGCAATTAACGAAACCTCTTAACCTATGTTGAGCTGAACTGGTGCCACAGATACCCGACAAGCTCTATTTTAAAATTGGTGAAGTTGCTGCTTTGCTGCAACTGAAGACCCATGTATTGCGTTATTGGGAAACAGAATTCTCTGTTCTTCAACCGATTAAGAGTCGTTCCAATCAGCGTCTTTATCGACATAAGGATGTTGAGACTGCCCTGTTGATAAAAGAGCTTCTTTATCGTCAGGGTTTTACTATTGCTGGTGCTCGTAAGAAATTACAGATGGGGAAGCAGTCCAGCTTGCCACAAACCGATCCTGATTCTCCAGAAAAAGTTCTAGTTGAAATTAGAGCTGACCTAGCCAAACTCCGCAGATACTTGCTTGACCTAGACCGGAAATAAAGAAAATAAGTGTTATTTTTTGTCTCTAATGATGTCGGTATTTGCTCCTTTCTTTCAAATTGTCATCCGTTGCGCCCGTCTACACTTTACGAAAAAAGTTGTAATATCATCGGTTGCTGGTCGTTTAAAATACTTTTTGGTGAAGTTTAATGGACTATTCTATTGCTAGAAGACGCATGGTTGAGCAGCAGATTGTAGGGCGTGGAGTTATCGATCAACGGGTTATTGATGCAATGCTGGCTACCCCTCGACATCTATTTGTAGAGGCGGGTTTACAGAGTCATGCTTATGGTGACGCTGCTTTGCCTATTGGTGAGAAACAGACAATTTCTCAACCTTATATGGTTGCGGTCATGACAGCTGCCCTTGAATTGCAAGGTGATGAGAGAATTTTGGAGATTGGAACGGGGTCCGGGTATCAAACCGCAATTTTGTCAAAGTTAGTCAAGCGTATTTACTCCGTTGAAAGAATTGCTGTTCTTGCTGGGAGAGCTAGAAAAATTCTTGATCAACTGCAACTTAGCAATGTTAATATTAAAATTGGTGATGGGACAGTCGGTTGGGAAAATCAGGCCCCTTTTTCAGGAATCCTGGTTGCCGCCGGCTCCCCTGATATCCCACAAAAATACTTAGATCAACTAGAGATAGGTGGAAGGCTGGTGTTGCCGGTGGGGGATCAGAAACAACAAGTTTTAATTCGGATAACCCGTAGAGCAGAAGATCACTTTGAGCAGGAACAAATGATGGGATGTCGTTTTGTTCCCCTGATTGGCGAACAAGGTTGGCAAGCATCATCGTCTTCTTCGTAGCGTAAATAAACGTATTTTTCGGTCGTTATAGTTTTTATGGATTGGGTATGATCTATTTATTCTCAAAAAGTTCAAATTTTCTTCGGCAGCTTGCTTGTCAGAGATGAATCCTGTGTTGAAAATACGTATAATATTTCTTCTGCTCGGTATTTTCTTTTTGCTCCTCGTAGCTTGTGAGGCAGGGGTTTACCATACTGTTAAACCTGGTCAAAATTTGTACCGGATCAGTCGCATCTATAACGTTGATGAAGCCTATCTGGTTCGGGTTAATGGTATTTCTAATCCATCGCAGATACCTGCTGGTACACGTCTTTATATCCCCGGGGCGAAAAAAACTTTAAATGTTCCGGTAATAAGAACGAAAAAGAACAGTAAGATAGCGACTGTTCCGACAAAGTCTAAAAAGAAACATTCTTCACCACCTCGACCTCAAACTAAAAAATCCAAACATATCACTGCTAAAGTAAAAATACCCTCACTGGAGACCAAGGCCACCCAAGTTAAGCGGTTACAGTGGCCATTACGCGGAAAGATCGTACGTTCTTTCAGTAAACAAGCGGTTGCGGGTGGTGGAAAAGGGATAGAGATAGCAGTCCGTGCAGGAAGTAGTGTCACTGCAGCAGAAGCCGGCAAGGTTATTTACAGTGGCGATGGTGTCAATGGATATGCACATCTTATTATTCTTCGGCATGAAAATGATCTTTTTACTGTTTATGGATTTAATCGTAAGAACCTTGTCAAGCAAGGTGATTTTGTCAGTAAGGGGGAACGTATTGCTCTTTCTGGAACCCCTCCGGCAGGGGGGAGACCGCGGCTCCATTTTGAGGTGCGCAAAGGGAAAGTTGCAGTCAATCCAATTTTGTACTTGCCGTGATGATTTGGCACGATTAGATTGTATTTTTTGAAGTGTGATTGGGTTGTTGTGGAGGTCAGCATGGAGAGTTCAGGTTCAAAAGATAAAAGTACAAAGGGTTCTAAGAGCAAAAATGATAACCGGATGGGGGAAGATAGTATTACCGTAGAAGAGCAGAATACTACAGTTGATGCGATTAAACTTTATCTGCAGGAAATTCAAAAAAGCCAACTTCTCACTGCCGAAGACGAAAGGGAATTAGCCGGTCTGATTGCCCAGGGTGATGCTGCTGCCAGAGAGCGAATGATTGAATCAAATCTACGTTTGGTAGTAAAAATCGCCAAACGTTATATGAACCGTGGTTTACCCTTCCTTGACTTAATCGAGGAGGGGAATATGGGACTGATCAAGGCGGTCGAAAAGTTTAAAGTGAGTAAAGGGTGCCGATTTTCTACCTATGCGACCTGGTGGATACGACAATCTATAGAGCGTTCTATCGTCAACCAAAGTCGGACGATCCGCCTGCCGGTTCATGTCGCCGATGACATCAATAAGCTGATCAAGATCCGTCGAGAACTTGTGCAACGGTTGAAGCGCGATCCAGACATGGAAGAGATTGCTACGGCGATGGGGGCGGACGTCAAGCATGTACGGCGGATGATGATTCTGGTCAAGCGAACCTATTCGATGGAACACCCATTGGGTGAAGGGAATGACTATAGTCTGATTGACACCATTGAAGATAAAAAGCTGGTCGATTCCGCCCGTAAAATTGAAGATCTGGATCGCTTTTCTCATGTTCTCAGCTGGATGGAAGATCTCAATGAGAACGAGCGTGAAGTTTTGATGCTCCGGTTCGGTCTTGAAGATCATGATCCGCAAACCCTTGATACAATCGGTAAAAAATTTGGGGTGACCCGGGAAAGAATCAGGCAAATCGAAGCAAAAAGTTTGGCTAAACTGAAAAAATCTATGCAGGATTGTTTGTCAGATGATGATATGTGACATTTTTGCCTGTACTGTTGTGAGAATACGATTCTGATTTGAATATGGAGTTTACTGATGGATCAATTAAAGCAGATTATCCGTGATATCCCCGACTTTCCTAAAAAAGGGATTATCTTCAAAGATATTACGACGTTGTTATCTGATGCAAAAAGTTTTCAGCGGATGGTTGATCTTCTGGCTCACCGTTATATTGGTGAGAAAATTGATCAGATTGTTGGGATTGAAGCTCGTGGTTTTATCCTAGGTTCAGCTTTGGCGTATAAATTAGGGACCGGGATTACTCTGGTGCGTAAGCCAGGAAAACTCCCTTTTCAAACTCGTAGTATCAGTTATGAACTCGAATATGGGACCGATACTCTGGAAATTCATGAAGATGCTTTCAAAAAGGGGGACAGGGTCATCCTTGCTGATGATTTATTGGCAACGGGCGGCACGATGGCAGCAGTTGTTGATTTAGTTAAAAAATTTGATGTAGAGATCTACGAATGTGCTTTTATGGCTGAGTTGGAATTCCTGAATGGGCGGAGCAAGCTTCCCGCAGGTAAGGTTTATAGTCTGTTAACATTTTAACTTGCCGATTTGTCATCCATATGGATTTTTGTTAAATCAGAGTTATTTACACGGCCCCGTAGCTCAGCTGGATAGAGCGGCACCCTCCTAAGGTGATTGTCGCAGGTTCGAATCCTGCCGGGGTCGCCAGACTTTACAATTTGTTTTTTGCCAATGACTCTGATTGACACTTCTGGTTGATGTTGTTATAAGAAATCGATATTCGGGCGGTTAGCTCAGGGGGAGAGCATTCGCCTCACACGCGAAGGGTCCGGGGTTCGATCCCCCGACTGCCCACCAAGTAGAAATGAGAGGTTGACCAGTGGTGGTTAACCTCTTTTTGCTTTGCCGTAGTTTTTTGAAGTGTTAAATCATGTTGATGAAGGAACTATTGATCTATGAGCTGTGTTGTACCAAATACCCCTTTAAAAATTGAAGATTGGGGTTTGACAGATTATCAACTTGCTTTTGAACGGCAGAAGGAAAGGGTTTCTGCTCTCCTTGCTGGTGACGGAAGGGATACTTTGGTATTTGTTGAGCACCCTGTAACTGTCACACTCGGTCGTCGTGCCACCCAAAATGATTTATGTTTTGCGGAAAAAATTTTCACCGATCGTGGTGTATCGCTGCAGAAAATTAATCGTGGTGGTTTGGCAACAGCACATGAACCCGGACAACTGGTTGTTTATCCTCTTGTGCAGTTGAAAAAAAAGGATTTGCGGTGGTTTGCCGATCAGTTTCTTAATGTTGTTGTCAATTTGTTGGCTGATTATGGTGTCGATGGTTATCTGAAGGATGGGGAACCCGGGGTCTGGGTTGACGGGCGCAAGATTTGCAGTTTTGGGATCGCATTGAAAAAATGGATTTCCTCTCATGGAATAGCACTGAATTTGAATAACTCACTTGAAACCTTCAACATGATTGTGCCCTGTGGCCGGCCGGATGAGATAGTGACATCGTTAAGTCAGGAACTTGGTCACAATGTTGCTGTGGCAGAAGTAAAGGAGCTTTTTATCGGTCATTTTTGCGATGCATTCGCATATGATAAGGGTGAGGGGCTTTAAGTTGTGATGAAAGAGCGTCTCGATAAACTACTGGTGCAGCGGGGATTGGTTATTTCGAGGGAGCGCGCCCGGGCTTTGATTATTGCAGGAAAGGTTATTGTTGATGATCACCGGGTTGATAAGGCTGGAGCACAGGTTCATGTCGACTCTGATTTGCGCCTGAAAGGAGAAGACATCCCTTATGTTTCGCGGGGGGGCTTAAAACTGGAAAAAGCTCTCCGGGAGTTTAAAGTGATAGTCAGGGACAGAATCGCTATTGATGTTGGTGCATCAACGGGTGGATTCAGTGATTGCCTTCTCCAGTTTGGTGCAAAAAAAGTTTATGCGGTCGATGTTGGCTATGGGCAGTTGGCCTGGAGTCTTCGCGAAAATCCGCAGATTGTTAATCTGGAAAGAACGAACATCAGACATCTTGAACCTACCCAGCTTGATGAACCTCCGGAACTGGCGGTTATTGATGCCTCATTTATCTCCCTGTCTAAAGTATTGCCCAGTACACTTTGTCTGCTTACTGATGCTGCTGAGGTGGTTGCTTTGATCAAGCCTCAGTTTGAGGTTGGCAAAGGACAGGTTGGGAAGGGGGGTGTTGTGAAAGATCGACTGTTACATGATCAGGTTGTTCAGCAAATTCGTGATTTAGCAACCGAGCTTAATTGCCAGATTCATGGAACCACTGAGAGTCCAATTTTAGGCCCAAAAGGTAATCGTGAATTTCTGATCTATCTACAAAAAAAGAAAATAAATTGAAAACACCATTTCAGTTAGATATTGGCTTGATATTTTGCTACTATTTTGAGAATACTCCGTATCTGTACGGAAATTTTGTATGGGCGTATATGTCATTGCAAAAGTTGGGTTGATTTCCCTCCGAGGAGATATTGATGAATTCTGATTGCTTGTTTTGTAGAATTATTGCGGGTAAAATTCCGGCTTCGATCTATTATGAGGATTCCCAACTGGTGGTTTTTGAGGATATAGAACCCCAGGCTCCGTACCATTTTTTGATTGTTCCCAAGAAACATATCAAAACCACTTTAGATCTTACCCCGCTTGATAGTGACCTGCTTGGCCATATTTTTCAGATTGCCGGAAGGGTGGCCCGCGATTTAGGATTTGCTGAATCTGGATTTCGAGTGGTAAATAATTGTAATGATGCTGGAGGACAAGCTGTGTGGCATCTCCATTTTCATCTTCTGGGTGGTCGTGATATGCTTTGGCCTCCAGGTTAATTGTAACTTTTGAGAAGGTTTTATGCCCGAGTTTAACCACAGAACAGAGCAGCGCTTGATGACTGACATAATGGAACTTTTGGTGACCCATTATGGTGCTGAGCTGTCTGAAGATGAACTTGATTACGAAATAGAGCGAGTTGAGCAGGCTCTTAATGACGCACGCTCTTCACATATGGGGCAGGTACGTAAATCTGGCGAACCTTATATTTTTCACCCTTTGCGAGTGACCCATTTAGCAGCACGTCACTGGATGGATTTCCCTTCTGTCATTGCTGCTTTGCTGCATGATGTCGTTGAAGATACCCCTGTTACACTTGATGAGGTGAGAAAGAAATATGGTGATGAGGTTGCTCATTTAGTTGATGGTTTAACCAAGGTGACATCGACAATTATGAGCCGTGAAGATATCAAGAAAGAGACCTATAAAAAAACTCTCTTGGTGGCTATAGATGACATCCGTGTCCTGTGTCTAAAATTTTGGGATCGAATTGATAATTTGCTCACTATTGATGCTTTGCCACTTCATAAGCAGAAGTTGATTGCAGAGGAGACACGGATGGTCTACGTCCCCTTGGCGCAGCATTTGGGAATGGGTTATGTTGCAACAGAGCTTGAATCTCTGTCATATTCTCTTCTCTATTCTCGTCGGGCTAAAATTTATGTCCAGGAGATTGCCAGGCAAAAAGAGATTAATAGTGATTTTCTCCGTAAAGTACGTGCTCGAATTGTTAATGCTTGCGAACAACAAAAACTGGATGCATTGTTGAAAGATCGTTGGAGACCCTTCTCGGTGATTTCAGATCGATCCAGGGCACGAGGTTTCCCGGCTCTCTATACGCTGGAAGTCCAGGTTTCCAGAACTATGGATGCATACTTGTTTCTTGGAGTTCTCCATGGGTTATTCCCCCCGATTCCCGGTAAATTGCGTGACCACTTGAACACGACTTCGCAGTTTGGATATCAGGCATTGAAAACGACGGTTCAGGCTGGTGAACAGCGAATGCGGGTTGAAATTACTACGAGGAAACTGAACCGTTTCAATGAATCGGGTGTGCTGGCACCGGGGTTTAAATTTCGTCATAAAAGTTTTCGTGATTTGATCAAATCATTAATGGAAGGGGAGTCTGCTTTTGATACAGACTCATTACGTCTGGCCTCTGCAACAATACAGGTTTATACCCCACAGGGGGATGTCCGGATTTTGCCAGAGGGGAGTAGTATTTTGGATTTTGCCTTTGAAATTCATGATTCACTCGGTTTGCATGCTCGACGTGGGCTGATTAATGGACGGACCCGGCAACTGAAAACCCGTTTACTTGATGGTGACCAGATTGTTGTGGAGACTTCGGAAAAACCCGAAGCTCTTCCGAAATGGCTGGAATGGGCCATTACCCCACGAGCCCGGAACAGTATCCGGCGTTATTTGCGGAAAAAGGTGAAAGCTGTTAGTTAACTTGAATCAGGAGGAAACATGTTTAAATGTTTGAGCTGTATTATCTTGTTGCTTCTCTTGCCGATGCTTTCCCAAGTTTATGCTGGTCAGGTCAATACTTTTATTTATCACCGTTTTGATGAAACTCGCTACCCTTCTACCAATATCTCTACTGATATTTTTACCCAACAACTTGAATACGTTAAAAAGGAGAATGTTGAGATTATACCCCTTGGTGAAGTGGTGAATCGACTTTCCAGCGGGGAAGATCTGCCGGAGCATGCTGTCTCTTTTTGTGTCGATGACGCTTTCCGTTCTTTGTATGATGTTGGTATGCCAATTTTTCGAAAATACGGTATACCGCTGACTCTATTTGTAAATACTGCTGCAGTTGGTACCCATGGTTACCTGAGTTGGAAAGAACTTAAGTCGTTAGCTGATGAGGGGGTAGAAATTGGTAATCATACCGATACACATGCCTACTTAGTTGAATTAAAATCTGCTGAAACTGCTTCGCAATGGAAACAGCGAATTCGTGAAGATATTTTGCGGGCTCAGAAATTATTTCAAAAAAACCTTGGAAGTAAACCCAGACTCTTTGCTTATCCGTATGGTGAGTACTCGCCCGCCGTTATTGAAATTGTTAAATCTCTAGGTTTTACAGCAGCTTTCGCACAACAGTCCGGTGTTATTTATTCCGCACACAATCTCTTCAATTTACCCCGTTTTCCAATGGGCGGACCCTACGCCACACTTGCTGGCTTTAAGACGAAATTAGCGATGCAGCCATTACCTGTTCCAAAGGTTGAACCCTTTGACGCAGTCATAAGGAGCAATCCTCCGGTTCTCCATTTGCGTATTGCCGGCAAGAAAATTAATCCAAAACAGATAAACTGTTTTGCCCAAGGGGAAAATAGGTGTTGGGTGGAGACTGATACAGAGAGGGGAGACGGGTGGTATCGGGTGGTTGCTGAACAACCCCTGACCGGGCGGCGGAATAAGTATACTTTGACCTTACAATCCAGTAACGGCGGTTGGCTTTGGTACAGCCATCCCTGGATAAATGCAAAGAATCCGATCAAATAAATGCCGGGTCCGTCCTGTTGTTTTGATCGGGTATTTTGGCGAAATCAGGGATAAAACTCAACTGCTGGCGCGGAGTTTAACTGTGGTAAACCGACCAAGTTGGTTGGAACGAATCATCGCTTGCAATTCCTTGACGTAATCTTCACCACGGGTCGAGTAACGGAGTAACCCTTCAGCTAATTTTAAACCATTCGGGCTTTGACCGTTAAGTCGACTTACTGTTCTCAATTGCCGTAATTGTTTATAGGCATAGTGGGTATTCAGATTGTGGAGATAAGAGCGAACTGAATCGTAGACAGTGGCAAACTTTCGAACTTCATAAGTTTCTCCTGCCGGGCGGTTTTTGGGGATAATTCCTTGACCGGGAGTGAAAGTCCATTGACCAAACAGGTTATTTGCGATACGTGAAAACCGTGATGTCCCCCAGGCCGATTCATTGGCTGCTTGAGCTAAGGCCAAATCTTCAGGAATGATATCAACCCGGTTTAGCAGTTTGTCGATGGTTTTTTCCGGTTGTTGATTGTTGAATTTGACTTTGTAGCGTTTAGACAAGGTTGCTATTGTCTGTCGTTGCTGCTTATTTAATAATTCACCAACAGTGATCTGCTGTTGAATCATCAGCAGTTGCTGACGCTCCGCACGAATCTCATCATTGGCCAATAGAATCATTGGTAGTAGAGCTTTAAAGAATATTGATTTGCGGTATTTGTTGGATTGAATTTTATTTAAGTCGCCGGGAAGATTTTGCAGAATCAGAGGGGGGACTCCATCCTCCAGCGCATCAATCTGGTAGCTGTAGCGATTGAACTCAGATTCCAGGTCTTTATACGAATTTTCGCCAATAACTTGAATATCAGTATCCTGATAGCCTGGGGTAATCTGCTGCAAAATCAGTGCAGGAGCCCTGTTTTCCAGCGCATCAATCTGGTAGCTGTAACGATTAAACTCATATTTCAGATCTTTATAGAAATCTTTTCCGACAACTTGAATGTCAGGCCCCTGATAGATGGGGGCATTGCTCTCTGAATAACTGATCAGAAATAAACAGAGTCCCAGAATCAGTGGTAAAGCTACTTTTTGTAAGGGGTGTATTTTCATAAAATCACTTTTTGGTTGTTTCTTGGTTTGTTAAGTTGCGGTACTTATATAGAAGAGTGTGACTGTTGTCAATGTTTGTATGTGTTAAAATTCCTTATTTTTCAGGTATTTAAATTATACTAATATTGGTCATCTAATGAGCAGATAACAAAATTGGAGTGACCTGAGAAATAAGTCATGTTATTATTCAAATGATATCTTCTGAGGGAGATAGCAGAGCGGTGTTTATTTCCGTGTGAAGCAGCTAATTTATAAATTATGGTTTTTTATTTAATGAACAGGAGATGATTATGGGTTTAGAAGAAGGTGTTTGTTACACATATGAAGCGGCTCTTGAAAAAGCAATTGAGATGGAAGAGGAAGGTTTCCGAAATTATCTCCATGCTATTGACGTTGTCACAGATCGGCAAGCCAAGGCGATTTTGCGCGAGGCTGCCATTGAGGAATTGAATCATAAACAACGATTAGAAATGGCTCTGCTGGATGGTCATGATCATAATGTTTCAGAACTACATCAAGAAATTCCTTCAATGAATTTGAATTATGTTTTTGAACAAAAGGAAATTGCTTCAGGTGCAGATGCCCGTACTGCTCTGGCTCATGCAATCTATCTGGAGAAATGCGCCGTCGATTTCTATAAAAAATTGATGAGTGGTTGTGAAGGGGCACCTATGGCAGATCTGTTTCAGCGGTTGCTTGCAGATGAAACCAGACATCTGACTAATCTGGAAGATTTTTATGAAAAACATTTTTTAACTGAGAATTGATCAGATAGTTACATAGCCCATTACGGTTTTTTTAACAGCTTCACTTTTGGTGGAGCTGTTTTTTATTGAATCGGTAGGTACTAATTGTGGATTGTTATACCATCCTCTGTCGGAAAACTTTACACTTACTGTTGTGCTTGACAAAATGAGTTAAGGTTTTTATCTTTCCGCACACAAAAATAATCATCATCTTTTAATAGGAGGACCTGATAATGTCTGACAAGATTAAAAAAGAAGAAGGTAGTATTTCTATACACACCGAAAATATTTTCCCGATCATCAAAAAGTGGTTGTATAGCGATAAGGATATTTTCCTGCGTGAACTGATCTCGAACGCTGTAGATGCTATCCATAAGTTGCAGAATATCAACCTGGTTGAGGGGTTGAAGCTGGCTGATGAATATAAGGTTGATATTCATCTGGACAAAGATGCCGGAACGCTGACCGTAACTGACAACGGTATCGGGATGACGGCTGATGAGGTGCGTAAATATATTAATCAGATCGCTTTTTCCTCAGCGGAAGATTTTGTCGAAAAGTTTAAAAATCTGGAAGATAAAAATCAGATTATCGGCCATTTCGGCATGGGGTTCTATTCCGCTTTTATGGTTGCAGAGAATGTTGAGATTCGTACCTTGTCTTATGAGAAGGGGGCCGAAGCGGTCCATTGGAGGTGTGAAGGGACAACAAGCTACAGTCTTGACTCGGCCGATAAAAAAGATCGTGGTACCGAAGTTATTCTCCATCTGAATGAGGACGAAAAAGAGTTTCTTGACCCTGATAATACCCGCGAAATCATCAAGAAATTCTGTAATTTTCTTCCGGTATCGATCAGCCTTGAAGGAGAAGAGGTCAACGATAAAAATCCCCTTTGGACCAAAAGCCCGACGGAGATCAGCGATGATGAATATAAAGAGTTTTACCGTAAGCTCTATCCCATGTCCGCAGATCCACTGTTTTGGATTCATTTGAATATCGATTACCCCTTTAACCTGAAGGGGATCGTCTATTTCCCCCATCTGACCAACGAATTTGATGTGACTAAAAGTCATATTAATCTCTATTGTAATCAGGTGTTTGTCTCTGATAACACTCCGGAGCTGATTCCGGAGTTCCTGACCCCGCTCCAGGGTTGTCTGGACGCTCCTGACTTGCCACTCAATGTCTCTCGTAGTTATTTACAGAATGAGCCCCAGGTCCGTAAGATTCGTGAAGTGATTAGTGGCCGGGTGGCAGCTAAAATTGTTGATCTGGCGAAAAAAGATCGTGAAGCATTTGAACCGATTTGGGAAGATATTCATTCCTTCATTAAATACGGGATGATGCGTGAAGATAAATTTTATCAGAAGGTGAAAGATCAGGTTATCTATCATTCTACTGGTGAGAGTAAATTCACCACCCTTCCGGAATATCTTGAACGGGCGAAAGAGAAGCATGAAAACAAGGTTTATTATGCCAATGACGAGGGGACGCAAGCGACTTATTTGAAGTTGTTTAAATCGCAGGGGATGGAAGTGCTGATTCTGGATGCGATGATTGATAACCATTTTATCCAGTTTCTGGAGTCAAAAAATACCGACCTTAAATTTGAACGGGTTGATTCTGATATTACCGAGAATCTTCTTGAAAGTGACCCGACGAATGAAATTGTTGAAGGGGCTGACAATAAAACCAAAGGGGAGCGGATTGAGCAGGTGTTTAAGGATGGTCTTGACGGGATCAAGGGACTGACAATCCGTATCGAAACTCTTAAAGATGACACTGTCCCGGGAATCATTCTTCTGAATGAACAATCTCGTCGTTTTAAGGAGATGACCAGTATGATGGGGCAGGGTGAAATGCCCGACTTGTTTGCCGATCATACCCTGATGGTGAATACCGCCAGCCCGGCCGTTGAGAAAGTTCTCAAATTGCAGGACGAAGGGAATACTGAGTTTGCCGATATGTTGATGAATCAGATTTATGATCTGGCAATGTTGTCACATCAGGCGATCAATAAAGAGCGGATGGCTGGATTTCTTGAGCGGAGTGGAAAACTGCTTGGGATGATCTAAATATTGTTGAATGTGAGATATTACAAGGCCGGGTCAAATGACCCGGCTTTTTTTATGTCTCCGGCGGAGTAGTTTGTCTTATTGCTTCATAGAGAATAATTGCTGCAGAATTCGCCAGATTTAAACTGCGTACTGCAGAGGAGAAAATCGGAATCAGGATTGTCTGCTTTGCCTCCGCTGCAAGTAGCTCTTCCGGTAGCCCCAGAGTCTCTTTTCCAAAAACGAAAAAATCACCGGGAGTGTAGGTGACAGCAGTATAGTTCTGCGTTGCTTTTTTTGAGGTGTACCAGAATCGTCCTGCGGGGAAACTGTGCTGCAGTTGTTGTAGTGAATCCCAGCGATGCAGTTTGACTTCTGGCCAGTAATCAAGGCCCGCTCTTCTCATATGCTTATCATCCAGAGAAAAGCCAAGTTTCCCGACCAGGTGGAGATGGGTTCCCGTTGCGGCACAGAGCCGGCCGATGTTGCCGGTATTGGGAGGAATTTCCGGCTCGACTAAAACGATATGAAATGGTTTGGAATTTTGCATGCGCAGGGGTATAACATATTGAGACTGATTATGGAATATTTGCTATCTCAGAAAATATCGATCAGATCCTCACCAATTTCTTCGTGGCGACTCTCTTCTCCAACATAGGGGGGGGATTTTCTTGTATCGCGAATTCTATCTATTCCGATCGTAACCCATCCACTACTTCTTTTGAATTTGCTTATTTCATTATTGGCAATGAGCTCGGAAAGCTTGAAGTCTTTAACTTGATCGTGATTTCCATTTTTATACATAACTGGGATCAACATAGATTTAGTTCCAACTCTATAGTTTAACTCAGAAGATATCATCGAATTGATTCTGTAACCAACTTACTCTTTAGTGAATGCAATAATCAAGCCGTGGTTGTAACTGGTTGAATAGTAGGGATTTAATTGCTTGTATGTTGATTATGTCGGAAAACTTTACAGTCAGCCTTGCTCCTTTGCCCAAGAGGGTAGAATCGGAGACAGAAATCTGCCTCCGGGGAAACAAGTTTATTCTGTGGCGGTTATTTTTGGCTGAATGATAGAGCCTGTTCTACGTCTGCTATTAAATCATCAATATGTTCAATTCCTATGGACAGGCGGATCATTCCAGGATCGACTCCTGCCGACCGTTGCTGTTCTTCTGTCAACTGCCGGTGAGTGGTGCTGGCCGGGTGGAGGACCCCGGAGCGTGCGTCAGCGACATGAATGACCAATGCCACAAGTTGACAAGCTTCCATGAATCTTTTGCCGGCCTCCTGCCCACCCTCTATCTCAAAAGTCATAACGCCACTACAGCCTCGAGGCAGGTATTTGTTGGCAAGTGAATAACTGTGATGGCTTTTTAAGCCAGGGTAGTTAACTTTCAAGACTGCTGAGTGTTGCTCCAGATATTCAGCCATCGCCTGAGCATTACTGCTGTGCCGCTCCATTCGTAATGGCAGGGTGGTTAACCCGTGATCGATTAAAAAGCTATTTTGCGGGGCAGGGCAGCAGCCAAGATCGCGCATATATTGAACTCGGGCTTTAACGATATAGGCCTGAGTGCCAAACTTTTCTACATATTTCAGACCGTGATAACTGGGATCAGCTTCTGTTAACTCTGGAAACTTGCCATTATTCCAGTTAAATTGACCTCCATCCACAATAACACCACCCAGGCTGGTTGCATGACCATCAAAATATTTGGTTGTTGAATGAACGACAATATCTGCGCCCAGTTCCAGTGGTTTGCAAAGATAGGGGGTGGCAAAGGTATTGTCAATCATCAGGGGGACAGCTTGCTCTTTGGCAATCTTTGCAAACTTGGCAAAATCAAGGACGTTGAGGTTTGGATTGCCGATTGTCTCAGCATACAAACAGCGGGTCTCTGGCCGAAAAGCTTTTTTTATCTCATCTTCGTCTGTTTCTGGATCAACAAATGTGACCTCAATGCCCATTTTTGGAAAGGTGTTGGCAAATAAAGAATAGGTCCCACCGTAAAGGGTACTTGCAGCGACAATATGTTGTCCGGCTTGACAGATATTCAAAATAGCACCAGTGATTGCAGCCTGACCTGATGAGGTTGCCAGTGCTCCAATACCACCTTCTAAAAGGGCAATTTTCCCTTCTAGAGCCTCGGTTGTTGGATTACTGATCCGGCTATACATGTGATCAGCAAGATCCAGATCAAACAATTTTGCCACATGCTCGGCGCTATTATATTTAAAAGTGGTACTCTGGCAGATTGCCGGAATACGAGGTTCTGTCGGTTTGGGGGCATAGCTTCCCTGGACGGCCTGAGTTTCTATTTTCCAGTTGTTTCCCATTTTGATTCTCCAATATGATGTCAATAAGCTGCGGTTCGGCGGTAACTTTAGCAAATATTTACTGTAAAAGCGAACTCTCGGTAGATGATTGCTCAAATTTATTTGTACATATCTGAGCGATTTATACGTTTTTTAAAGTTAAACAACTTTGCTTTTGACTTGCCCAAAACTCAGTCATAGTGGTTAACTTGATAGGTATGAAACTCACCTTGATAAAAGATGTTGTTGCTGAGTTATCTGCGCAGCTCACCGGTGCCCGGGTCTCCAAAATCTATCAGCCTGCTCCGGAGTTAGTGTTGTTTAAACTCTGGAACGGCGAAGAGACTTTACGGCTGTTGCTGTCGGCAGAAGTACAGAAGAGTCGCCTCCATTTAACCACTCAAACCTGGCCTAATCCACATATCCCCCCACGTTTTTGTCAGCTACTCAGAGCGAGGATTACGCGAATAGACTCAATTTCTGTAGTGAATGACGATCGGATTGTTCAATTTGATTGTACCGGGTCCCAGGGGAATTGCCGGTTATTGATTGAATTAACCGGGAAAAGCAGTAATTTAATTCTTCTGAATGATCAAGAGGTGATTATTGATGTTTTGAAAAGAGTGATAGTGAAGG
>Ga0256827_10000551_pt1 | contig 23371 bp, 15 predicted proteins | sample CV84metaG_FD_185977 | JGI IMG/M metagenome (GOLD analysis project Ga0256827, IMG submission 185977) | Hydrothermal vent microbial communities from East Pacific Rise, Pacific Ocean - CV84 | ecosystem: Environmental > Aquatic > Marine > Hydrothermal vents | place: Pacific Ocean: East Pacific Rise...
TAGGGCAGGAAGTAGCTAAGCTTACATTCAAACAGATTAATAAGAATTCAAAACCAAGTACTCAAGTATTCTTTTCACGATTAATTATAAAAAGCTCAAGTATTAGGGTTTAATTGTGATTTAGGGGCATGTAAATAATAGAGATTAATACAAAAAACCAAATAAAAATAATGGTATTTTATTACCAAAGCTATATTCAATATTATCAGCGACGATGTAGGAGTTAGGAATATCATAGATTTGCTGATAATTTTTATTTTTGCCGCCTATTTCAAAAGTGTATTTATTATCAATAAGAAAATCACCTTTATTTGTGTATTCAATAGAGAATAGCCCTTGTAATTGATTTTGGAAGAAAGTTTCCCGTAGAGTGCCAATATTAATCTGATTTTGTGTTAATGCGTACATTAAATTAGGATGGTGAAGATAAATTTTTTCTGGTTTTTGCAATTTGCTGATACCTTTGTTTCCAGCAAAAAGTAAATTTATTATATTAGCTTGCTGTAGGTAATGAAACATCATTTTAATTGTATTTCTTGCAACTCCTATTTTTTCACTTATATTACTTATGTTTGGTTTGAATGGTGCAGAAGTAGATATTATTAATAATAGTTTTTTCATTTTTTCAATACTGTCTATATTCAGATCTAAATATAAAGGTATGTCAGCTTCTATGGTTTGATTGATTGTTTCGGCTAAAAGAAGTAAATAATCTCTATTATTCTCTAAGAAATATGGGTAATATCCCTTTTTATTATATCGTTCAATTTCTAGAATTGGTTTTATCTTTTTATTTATTATCATGCACAATTCTAAATGATTTGTTAGAATATCTGATAAACTAAAAGCTTTAAGGTCTAAATTATTATTTATATTTAAATATTCTCTAAACGATAAGCCTTGCATATCATACATGACAGCTCTACGACTTAAATCGGCTTTTGATTTTATTAATGGTAAAATAGATGACCCAGTAAATACAATTTTTAATTCAGAATAATTGTCATAAATATTTTTTAATTCAATACTCCAATTTTTGTATTTATGAACTTCATCAATAAATATATACTTACCCCCCTTTTTTATAAACTCATCAACATAATCACTCAATGAATTTGATGAAAAGAATATATCATCTAAGCTTATATATATTATGGTTTCATTTAGGGTAAAATTTTCTTTAATGTATTGCAATATTAAAGTGGTTTTACCAACACCACGAGCTCCTCGAATTCCAATCATTCGACTTTCCCAATGAATAGTGCTTAATAAACTTCGCTTAAATTGTAATGATATTTTATCAATTTTACGATAGAATTTCTCTCTAAATAGTTCCATATTGATAATTTAGGTTTTTTCAGATTACAAATATATACAAAAAATGGCATATATAAAAACCAATTTATCGTAAAAATGGTTTTTTCAGATGCCATTTTTAAAAATGAATAAGGATATGAAGGAATATTTCTATTTTGTAATAATAAATTTCTCTGACTCTACAATTTGACTATTATTAATATCAACTCCATAAACTATATACATTCCGTTTTTCAAGAATGAAGTGTCAATATCAATGCTTCGAGAGTTATTACTTTCACCAGCCCATACAGTCTGTCCCACCATATCCATTATTTTAATATTATAATCAGAGAAGTGATTTTTATTATTAAAATTTAGCTTGAGTTTATTTTGAACTAAGTTAGATTCTAAATTAAAAATATCAACTTGGCTTCTTTCAGAGCTGAAAATACCATTCATTAAACTAGTATCAGGAACCCAATAATTACCTGAAATTGTAATTAGGGATAAAAGAGCTAAAGTATTATCATAATAGCCACCGTTGGAATAGAATCCTTTCATTTCATTATAGAGTGTATTTAGCCAAGCTTGATGTGCTGTGTCAAGCATTGCACCTACAGTAAATGGTGCAGTAAAAGAATTATCATTCCAATTAGCTGCTCTAGTGCCATCTAAATAGTAGCCTGCATATACTTTATTAATATTTTGATTGGTTGTATCGTGTAGCCATGTTGCAATTTTTAAAGTGGCATTTCTTCCTCTAATATCACCACTGGTTAAATAATCTGATGTCATTCGCCAAGGGTCACGGCAGGCATTATATGAATAATCTCCATCGAGTGAGCCTTCTAGGAAATCAGGATCTGCAGGTCTTGGGCTTGTGTGTAGGTCAACTATAAAATCAGGAAGTAGACCAGTTGAAGGACTATAATTTGTTTGCATGCTATCAACTAAAGTATAACATTCATCAATTACAGCATTCCATGAAGTGTCACTTACGGCACTAGCAAATAAACGAAAATGATCCATAATAAAATCAGAAGTACGAGTTGCTTTCATACGGCTACCACTAGTAACCCAATCACCTAGTTTTACACTATAATAATCTTGATTAATATCTCCTTGCGACCTATTAGCTCCCATAATATCTTGAATCATTAGTTGAGCTTCTTGAAAATAGTTAATTGCTCCAGCACTTCCCCATTGAGCATGTGCCAATAGCAATCCAAAAGCAATATCAATATCACCGTCTGTTGCTGAGTCAGGACCATCAGAGTCAATACAGTTTGTAATTTGTTTCCATGCCATTAGTCTTGCCATGATATGACTAGGGTGAGCCTTATAATATCTATAAAGTCCATCAAAATATGTTTTTGCATTTGTGTCATAACCAGCCATAAGTGGAATTATCATAAAGCCATAACCCATTGCTTCTGATACAGTAATAGTATTACCATCGTCGAAGTAAATATAGTATTGATTAGTTTCGCATCCATTTATTAAATATTTAGTTTTCCAACTATTATAGAAAGTTGTTACATCATTATCTAATTGCTGTTGAGTATAATTAGGCTTAATATAAGTACCTTTATACTGTGTGTGTTGAGGAAAAGGAAATGATTGAGAGTAAGCAGTTGAAAAACTAATTAGCAGCGCGAAAAATAATACTATTGATTTCATGATATAATTTTTTAATTTGATAAACTGACTGTAAACAATAAAGACTGCGCGTGCACTGAGCTCGCGCAGTCTTTTACTAACCATATTTATTATAAAAATTACTATTGCTTTCTTGCAAATTTAAGATAAGTTTCATCTGGCTCACCTGGAGTAACACCTTCGTCAGCTAAATCTTGAGCAGGATACATGCTTAAGTCTTCAGGGAAAGTATTGTCAAAACGAATCCATAGAGTATCTTGAGTAAGTTTAAGAATCTGATATTCATTACCAGCAGCTTCTAAACCTATTGATGCGCTATTTGTAAGTTCAATTACATAAGCACCTGGCATCATTGTACCATTAATATTAGTTTCAAATTGTAAAGTATCGTTAATATTAGGGATATGACGTACGCTCCAACTAGCCTCAGCAGGAGAAGTTCCGTTATTATAGTCAGCATAAGCTAAGTCGTCCCAAATATCAGGAACAGCATAACCTCTTGATGCAGCCCAAGCCCAGTTTACCATAAACTCATCTTTAAAATCATTAACGTAAGTCATAGTTTTGTTTAGTTTGAAGCTATACTCATCATCAAGACCACCATCAGGAAGATCTCCTGCTTCATTATTCCACCAGCTATGGTCAATTGGGTTAAAATATACAGTATCAGGAGTTCCTTCACGAGGACCGTCACCCATCATATTAGCTGCATCAACCCATACCCATGTAGTTGTACTTTCGCCAGTAGTTTCGTCATATCCACAAAGAGTTTTGTTTACTTCGTTAAATACATTAGGATCTCCATTCTCTACTTTGAATGTCATAGTTTTTACGCGATCAGTCTCACGTCCTTTAGCAGTACATTTAATGTCATAATCTCCAGGGAAAGAATAAGTACCTGTTACAGTTGCTCCTTCAGGAGTTTCTCCATTACCTAAATCCCAAATGAATTTTACAGCATCAGTAGCAGTAGCAGTGTAAGTTACTACATTGTCGTTTACAGAAGTAGTGATAGTGATCTCACCAGGCTGTCCAGCCTCTTCTTCATCTTTGTTACATGCCACACTAAATAATAGTGCAAAAGACATTAAAATTAATAGATTCTTCATCATGATTGTTTAAATTTAGTTGTTAATAATATAATTGTTTATTTATCTGTTTATTTGTTCCTTGTTCCTTGTTCCTTGTTCCTTGTTCCTTGTTCCTTGTTTTTATACGTATTTACTTTATGCTTTAGTCTTTCATTACCATAAATCGCTTAAGTCCAATTGTGCTTGAGGCAAAGGGAAATGATTATGAACTCCTTCTATATATCCATATTGACCTAAGACAGCAGTACCTCTCCCTTGGCGTACAACATCCCAAAATCTATGTCCTTCCATGGCTAATTCAACTCTACGTTCGTGATATATTGCATCTATTCCTGTTAATGTTGGAGCTCCTAAGCCAGCTCTTGTTCTAACCTCCATTAATGGAGTATTCCAATCGCCACCTGCATGAAAAGCTGCTTCTGCATTCCAAAGTAATACATCAGCATAGCGAATTACAATCCAGTTTTTGCTAGCATCCGACATTTCTGATGGCTGTTGAGATTTTGAAAGTGCATACTTTCTACTGCTTTGATGATCGTAATTAGTAGCGAAGTTAATATTGATAACTTGTTCGTCAGGAGTTCCTTTCCATAAAGTATCTCCATCAGAAATAATTGTTGCGCTACGTCTTAAATCTCCTGTTTCGAACTCATCGTATAAATCTTTTGTGGGACAATTAAATCCCCATCCGCCAATACCTGCAAAACCTAGATTTCTGGTTGTTTGGTAAACTTCTAGCATTGAACCTTCATTGTCGTTTCCATATTCTCCATTTGCTGACTCTTTAAACTGAATAGAGAAAATAATTTCTTCATTATTCTGGAAGTCCATGTTAAATACATCAGCATAGTTAGGAAGTAGAGAATATTCTCCATCTAGAATAATTTTATCTGTAATAGTTTTAGCTTCTGCCCATTTGCTTTGAAAAATATATGCCTTAGCAAGTAATGCTTGAGCCATTCCTTCGGTTGCTCTACCTATGTATTCTGCACCACCTTCTGTTCTAGAAGGAAGATTATCTTTAGCGTATTTTAAATCATTTTCGATAAGAGAGTAAATTTCGCTTTCAGATGCTAAAGGTAACTGATATTCATCAGGGCTTAAAATATGGTCAACCATTGGAACTTTTCCGAATGTCTTTACAAGTTCAAAGTAGAAATATGCTCTAGTAAATTTTGCCTCTGAAATGTATTGAGCTTTTAAATCGTCTGATATTAAATCTGAACTCATTTTCTCAATATTTTCCATTGTAGAATTTGCTCTACCAACTCCTTTAAAATAGTCGGTATATGCGGTGTTTAACATATAATTGTCAGGAGTATATGCAAAACTAATTAGATTATCCATCCAATCTTGATCAGAACCAACATCACCACCCTTGTGACTATCATGACCAATTATATCACCAAAGAAGAATGGAATAGTATTATGTTTTCCATCCCAACCCATTATATCGTAACACCCAATTACAGCAAGTTCTGCATTCTCTGCACTTTCAAAGTTAATTTCATATGATGGTGCAGGAGATGGTGTATCTAAGAAATCTTTTTTACAAGATGTAGCCATTGCAACTATTGCAATAAAAGCTATAATATTTAATGTTTTAATTCTCATATCAATCTAATTTTATAATTGAATACTTAAACCGCAATAGTAAACTCTAGCGTTAGGATATTGAGCACGATCAATGCCTCTATCTAATGGTCTACCATTATAAATTCCAATCTCAGGGTCAAATCCTGAATAGCCAGTAATTGTAAATGCGTTTTCTATACCTATAAATAATCTTAGGCTAGCAATAGATGCTTTAGCCAACCAATCTTTAGAAAATGTATATTCTAGTTGAATATTTTTAAGCCTTATATACGATCCATCTTCAATAAATCTATCAGAGCGTAGACTGTTATTGGCATCTTGAATATTTAATCTAGCCAAGTTTGGATCTTCTGTATCACCTTCCATTAGCCACCTGTCTTTAAGATCTTTGCTAACATTATATCTTACACTTGAATTGTGAGTATAGAATTTAGAAGCATTAAAAATTTCATTACCATATACACCATAAAAGAAAGCAATAAGACTAAATTTGCCATATTGAAAACGAGTATTTAGTCCCATTGTGAAGTCTGGGAATGGACTTCCTAATATCTCGTTTACTAAGTTTCCATTTTCATCAGCTTTGTATCTGATGTCACCAGGTTTAGCATTTGGCTGAATTAATGAACCATTTGGCTTAACATAATTATCAACTTCTGATTGGTTCTGAAATAGTCCGTCAGTAACATAACCATAGAAATTAGCCATTGAATAACCAGTTACTGTTCTAGAAATATAACCCATTTGCATAAATGAACCATCTTGTAAAGAGCCTGTACTTCCTAGGTTGGTTACAGTATTTTTAACATGACTAAAGTTTAGTACTATATCGTATTTAAATTTCTTATCTCTATTTTTATATCCCACATTAAACTCAAAACCAACATTCTTCATAGATGCTACATTTTGAAATGGGGCTTGTTCTGCTCCAACGTGACCAGGTAATTCAACAGCTAGTATCATTCCATCAGTATTGTCTATAAAAAAGTCTCCGCTAAAATTTAGTTTATTCCCTAGGACATACATATCAACACCAATATTTGTTGTGCTTTTTTCTTCCCACCTTAGATTTGGGTTAGGAATTCGGCTAAGTGCTACGCCGCTTGTAATTTCTCCTCCTACAACATAGTTTTGACCTGTACTAGTTGTACCAATAAAACTATAAGGTTCGAGTGACTGAGCATTACCAGTAATTCCGTATCCAACACGAAGTTTAAGATTGTCTAGCCAACCAAAAGATTGCATAAACTTCTCTTTGCTGATATTCCAACCTGCGGAAGCAGATGGAAATAAACCGCTTCTTGAATTATAACCAAATTTAGAAGAAGATTGGTAGCGTAAATTTACTGTTGCAAAATATTTGCGATTGAATGAATAGTTAATACGGCCAAAATAGGATGATAAAGTTACGTCAGAACCAAGTCCATATGATGATGCTTTATTGTTTCCATTAGCATTATCAATATAAATATTGTCTTTATTTTCAGTAATAAGATTACTAGCACTAGTGCCGAACCATTCTGAAACAGTTTGTTGAGCTTCGTAACCAGCCATTGCCATTACACTATGCTTGTCAAAATCTCTATTCCAAGTTAAATAGGTTGAAGACACCCAGTCAAATTCTTGATTATAATCACGAGAAACAGAAGTCTGGCTATTTTCTTCACCTACTTTTACAAAGAAAGTAGGTGTCCAATCGTAGAAATTACTATTGTATTTGCTTATTCCAAGTTTAGAAGTAAGCTTAAAATCTTTGAGAAATGCTATTTCTGCAAATATATCACCTGTAATACCAAAATCTTTATTTTCTCCTTTTGTCCTATCAATTTGAGCTACAGGATTTGGTACAGTATTATATTTAGAACCATCCCAACTTCCATCATCCTTTTTTACTTTTGTGATAGGGTCAATGCTAATAGCTTCTATAAGTACAGCATTCCACTCGTCATCTTCATTTATTGCATGAATATCTTCACTACTTACTGAAAGATTCTCTCCAACCTTAAGCCAATCGTTTACTTGGGCAGTAGTATTAATACGGAAGCTTGCATTCTTTGCACTCGATCCCATGATGATTCCATCTTGGTTTCCGTAATTCATACTCATATAATATTGTAAATTTTCACTTCCACCAGAAGCGCTAATAAAATGATTTGATGACATTGCATTCTGACTAATTTCTCTTTGCCAATCAGTACCTGCGCCATAAGTTTCTCCTAAAGAAGGAGGAACTGGTAAACTTGCATTTTCATAAGCTTCACTTCTTAATCGAGCCCATTCGCTTGCAGATGTAAGATCTAAATATTTTGGGAATTGGCCTAAGCCAAATCTATTTTCATAATTAAGCTGCATTTTACCTTTCTTGCCTTTCTTTGTAGTAACAAGTATAACTCCACCAGCAGCACGAGTACCGTAAATAGCGGCAGCAGAAGCATCTTTAAGTATTTCCATACTTTCAATGTCTTGTGGGTTTACGTTACCAGAGATTGGTACACCATCAACAACCCAAAGAGGAGGGGTTCCATTAATAGAAGAAATTCCTCTTACAAGAATTTCTGGAGCTTTACCAGGAGATCCACTTGAAGTTGTTACAGTAACACCTGCAGCACGACCCTGCATTATTTGACCAACAGATGAAGAATGTGTTTCTTCGAAGTCTTTTGAGCTAATTTTAGCTAAAGCACCTGTAACATCACTTTTGCGCTGTGTTCCATATCCAACAACTACAAATTCTTCTAGATTTTTATTCTCAGTAGAAAGAGATACGTTAATTGTAGTATTATCCCCAACTGTTATTTCTTGAGAATGATATCCCATAAATGAGAAAATAAGGATCTTTCCTTTTTCTGCTTTGATGGTGTACTTACCATCAATATCACTAACCGTACCTTTGCTTGAACCTTTAATTAATATATTCACGCCAGGTAATGATTCTTTGGAGTCTGCATCAGTAACAGAACCCGTAATTACGTTTTGTCCAATTGCATAAGAGGAGAAAAACAATAAAATAAGAGTAAGATATCTGTTCATATTCAACTATTTAATGATACTTAGAACTGTTATTATTAGTTATGAATTTTTGCATTAAAACTATGTTGTTTTAGAATAACAACTAACTTAGTGCAAAAAGTTGCATGCAAAAGTAAAACTATTTTTTTAATTATACAAATTATTTTATTTAATAATCAGTGAATATAATTGAATTTATCAGTAAGAATTCTTATTTAAATCCCTATTATCTATACTGTTTGATGTATTTATAACAGTATGTGTCTTTATTGTTGTATTTTATATTAGTGAGGGGTTGTTGCGTTATTTTTAATAGAGATAATAATAAATTGCATTAAACTTACATTAAAAAAATGCAAAAAGTTGCATTACATAAAAAAATATTATACTTTTGTGCCTTCTAATTGTTTAAATTTGCATTCTTGCACAATTAATAATAACAGGTAATGATAATAAATTATAAAAATTTCGCTTTATATATTGCTATAACACTATTGATGATAGTTGGCTTCACATCATGTGAGCAACATAATACAAGTGTTACTTCATCTGAACAGTTATCGGATAATTGGGAATTATTTTCCACAGACTCTTGTAATGAGAGTGGTGATGTAATTTCAACATCTAATTTTAAGTTCTCAAACTATGAATTAGCAAGTATTCCATCTACTGTATTTAATACACTAGTGAAAGAAGGAGTTTATGATAGCATTTATTATAGTACTAATTTGAAGGAAATAAAATCTGATATATTTAAAACAGCATGGTGGTATAGAACTTCTTTTGAAGTAAATAGTGTAGAAAGTAATTATGAGTTGAGGTTTGAAGGTATAAACTATAAAGCTAATATTTGGTTAAATGGAAAGCAGATTTCTGATACCTCGGAAGTGAATAATGCTTTTAAAATGTATAATTTCGATATCAGTCAATATGTAAATAAAGGAAATAATATACTTGCAGTTGAAGTTTTTCCGCCTAATGCTGGTGATTTTAGTATTGGTTTTGTTGATTGGAATCCTACCCCTCCAGATAATAATATGGGGATTTTTAGACCTGTATTTCTTAATACTATTAATAAGGTGAAAATTTCTCAAACTTATATTGAGAGTTATTTCTTGAATGATGATTATTCTACAGCTTATGAGAATGTGAGCTTTAATATTGAAAATTTCTCTAATACTAGAGTTTCAGGCATTGTATCGGTAGAGATAAACAATAAGGTAATAGAGCAAGATATTGAACTAAAGGCAGGTGAGAAAAAACAAATTGTATTTAAAGCTGCTGAAAATGATGAGCTAGTTGTTGCTAATGCAAAATTATGGTGGCCTTATACTTTTGGTGAGCCAGTTATGAATAGTGCTAAGTTTATTTTCAAATCTAATAGTATTACCCTTGCAAAAGAGGAGCTTAATTATGGTATTAGAGAAATAAAGGACTATTTTACTGAAGAAGGTCATAGAGGATTTATGGTTAATGGACATAAAATCTCAATTCGTGGTGCTGGTTGGGTTGATAATATGATACTTAATAATACGCATGATTATGATAGAGCACAATTGGAATATGTTAAGAATATGAATCTTAATACCATTCGTCTTGAAGGTTTTTGGGGAAAAGATGATTATTTGTACAAGACATGCGATGAACTAGGTATTCTAGTAATGGTTGGTTGGAGTTGTCATTGGGAGTGGGAGAATTATTTAGGTAAGTATTGTGATGAGAAATATGGTGGGATTCTCAATGATTATGATGTAAATATGATGTCTAAGGCATGGGAAGATCAGCTTGTTTGGTTAAGAAATCATCCTTCAATTTTTGCATGGTTTGGAGGTAGCGATTGTATTGCAACTCCAAAGCTTGAGAATAGTTATTTTGAAACTTTCAATACTTATGATAGTAGTAGAATATATTTATCTTCAGCTAAAGAATGGGAAACTCCTGATATTAAATCTGGAGTAAAAATGCGTGGGCCTTATGCTTATGAGCCTCCTGTATATTGGTTTGCTGATACTTTATATGGTGGAGCTTTTGGTTTTAATACAGAAACTGGCCCTGGTGCTCAGGTTCCACCAATTGAAAGCTTAAAAAAGATGATTCCAGCAAAAGATCTTTGGCCTATTAATGAGGTATGGGATTTTCATTGTGCTCGTAATGAATTTAAGAATCTTGATAGATACACTGAAGCTTTGAATAAGCGCTATGGTAAAGCAAATTCTGCTGAGGAATATGCCCAAAAGGCTCAAATGCTTAATTATGAACTTATGCGTCCAATGTTTGAAGCATTTTCAATGAATAGATATAAAGCAACGGGAGTTATTCAGTGGATGCTTAATTCTGCCTGGCCAGAAATGTATTGGCAACTATATGATTATTATTTAATGCCTAATGGTGCATTCTATGCTACTAAAAAAGCTGGAGAGCCATTGCAAGCAATATATAATTATTCTGATAAATCTATTTATTTAGTGAATGACAAATTACAAGATGAGAATGAAATAACTGTAGCTGTAAATATTTTGGATATTAATTCAAAGGTGATATTTACAAAAGAAATAAAAACAAAAGCTAAGTCTAATTCTTCTAAAAACATCTTGTCAATCCCAGAATTTAAAAATATTAGTAGTACATATTTTCTTGACTTACGAGTTAATAAAGGTGATGAAGAATTAGTAAATAATTTCTATTGGTTATCTACCAAAGAAGATGTTTTAGATTATGATTTTGAGTTTGAAAGCTGGTACTATCATACTCCATCAAAGCAATATGCTGATTATTCAGCATTGAATAATATGAAGAAAACAGAAATAAAACATTCATTATCGCATGTTAAAGGTAATAATGTGACTGAATATAAAATTAAACTTAATAATGAGTCTTCCAATATTGCATTTTTCATGGAATTGCAGCTTGTTGATTCAAAAACATCAGAGCTAATACTTCCAGTGATTTTTAGTGACAATTATGTTTCATTATTGCCAAATGAGAAAAGAATTATTTCGGCTAAAGTGGATAATAAGTACCTTGTTAATAAGGATGTGGAGATTAGACTAAAAGGAATTAATTTAAAGAATTAATATAATAAATTTATATATATGCACACAAATAGGAATTATGTAATTGTCGTTTTAATATTGGTAACATTCTTTGTTATTTCATTTCTTACCAATATTTTGGGAGCTTTAAACCCTAGTGTTTCTGCTAGTTTTGGACTAAGTGATACGATGGCTGGTTTTTTACCATTTTCATTTTTTATTGCTTATGGGGTAATGTCTATACCAGCAGGATTTATGGTTGAGCGTTTTGGGGAGAAGAAACTAATGCTTCTTGCTTTTGCAATATCACTTCTCGGATCTGTATTGTTTGCAGGAATGCCTAGTTTCTCAGTGTTTTTATTCTCACTATTTACTATAGGTACAGGGATGGCAATATTGCAAGTAGTGATTAATCCATTGCTTCGGATTTCTGGGGGCGAAGAAAATTATGCTTTTACCTCGGTTATGGCACAGTTGGTATTTGGCGCAGCGTCATTTGTAAGTCCTAAGGTTTATTCTTGGCTTGTTGTGGGTATTGATGGTGGTGATCAAAGTGCATCAATAAACTTCTTCAGATCAATAGTGCCAGAAGGTATGTCATGGGTATCTATGTATTGGGTATTTGCAATTTTAAGTTTACTTATGATAGCTCTAATTCTGTTTGTGTCATTCCCAAAAGTTGAACTTAATGAAGATGAAAAAGCAGGAAGCAAAGAGAGTTACATTAGTTTATTCAAGAATAAATATGTAATTCTATATTTCCTTGGAATATTTGCATACGTTGGTACAGAGCAAGGTATTTCTTATTGGATGTCAAAGTTTCTTCAACAGTACCATGGTTACGATTTTGAAACAGTTGGTGCCGATGCAGTAGCTTATTTTTGGGGTTTAATGACTATTGGAGGAATACTTGGACTTATTTTATTGAAAATATTAGATAGTAAAATTGTATTAAAGATATTTACAATTATTGCAATAGCAAGTCTTGTGCTAGCTCTATATGGACCAGCGGAAATCTCACTTTACAGTTTTATGATAAGTGGTTTTTTTCTATCTGTAATGTATCCAATTATTATGTCATTGGCTTTGAATTCAGTTTCGAAGCACCACGGTTCCTTTGCTGGAATTCTTATGACAGGAATTATGGGAGGTGCTGTAGTGCAGTTAATTATTGGCTTTATTAGCGATTTCTCATCTTTAAAGGTGGGAATGTTATTTATATTTATTCCTTTAGCTTACATATTGAGTTTGGCATTTTGGTCAAAACCAATTATTAGGAATAAAACAGTGAAATTAAAAGAATTATTAAAATCTTAATATTATAATTATGGCTAAAACATTTATTGGAATCGATTTAGGGGGAACAAAAATTTTAGGTGCGAGAGTTAATCAAGCAGAAGTTTTTGCAAGAGAATATTTATATTTACCGAAAGATAATGGAGACGAGAACGTCGTTATCAATTTAATAATTGATGTAATAAGCAAGTTAATGGACGAAACAGTACAAGGAATAGGCATAGGTCTACCAAGTATTGTAGATTCAGAAGAAGGAATTGTTTACGATGTTCAGAATATTCCATCTTGGAAAGAAGTACATCTTGTAAAGCATCTTGAGAAACATTTTAGCGTACCAATTTATATGAATAATGACGCTAATTGCTATGCTCTTGGTGAAGCTTATTTTGGTCAAGGAATAGAGTGTGATTTTTTTGTTGGTTTAACTATTGGAACTGGTCTTGGAGCAGGTATTATATATAATCAGAAGCTAATTGATGGCTCAAGTGGAGCTTCTGGTGAGTTTGGAATTCTTCCATATAATGGTAAAACGTTAGAAGATTATTGTAGTGGACAGTTTTTTGAGAATGAATATGAAAAATCTGGTTATGTAATGGCTCAACTTGCAGAACAAGGTGATGAGGAGGCATTAAAAGCTTTTCGTGAATTTGGATTTCATTTAGGAAATGCCATTAAAATAATTATGTCAACTGTGGATCCACAGAGGATAACTATAGGAGGTTCAGTAGCTCAGTCAAGAAAATATTATGAAGCTCAAATGAATGAAACTATTAAGAGCTTTCCATATGGTAGAAGTGTTGAAAATATACAAATAGCATTTAGTGATACCAATAATATGGGGATGCTCGGAGCAGCTTCTTTATGCTTTAAGTCAGGAATAATAAATGTATAATTCTTAGAGATTATGAATAAGAAATCAGTAATTGGAGTCTCTCTGGGTGGTAAAATGTTACTCGTTGGTAAGGTTGTTGGGCAAACAGTTGAGAAGAGTGTTATTAAGAAAATTAATAACCGAGGTACAGAGAGTGAGATTATTAAAGAGATTATCTCAGCTATAAAAGAGGTAATTGATGATAGTGTAATAGGTATTGGTTTTGGAGCTCCTAGTTTGGTAGATGTTGAGCAAGGTATTGTTTACAGTGTTCGACAGATTAAATCGTGGAAGGAAGTTCATATTAAAGAAATATTAGAAGACACATTGGAAATTCCTGTATATGTAAATAATGATGCCAATTGCTTTGCTATTGGAGAGTATTATTTTGGAAAAGGAAAAGGCACAAAAAATCTTATAGGCCTTATTTTAGGTGCAGGAGTTGGTGCAGGTATTGTTTTTAAATCGCATTTATATTCTGGTAGTAATTGTGGTGCTGGTGAATATGGTAATATTCCATATCGTAAGCACGACTTAGAGTATTATTTAAGTGAATCTTATTTTAGTAATAAGTATGGGTTAACTTTCGATGTATTACTGAAAAGAGCTAAGAATAATGATAAGATTGCTCTAGCAATAATGGAACAATATGGGTTAGATTTAGGAAATGCACTTATGATAATAATGTATTCTGTAGATCCTGAACTTATTATTATTGGAGGTCCAATATCCGCTGGATTTGAGTACTTTAAAGAGTCTATGTGGGATAAAGTTAATTCATTTGACTACCCTCATAGTATCCAAAAGTTAAGAATTGAAGTTACTGAACAAAAAGATATTGCAATTCTTGGTGCGGCGGCCTTATATTTTGATGCTAATAATAAAATAATGATTAAATAATTGATTTTAAAATGACTCAACAATACGATAATCTAGCAGTTAGTGATAAGTTAATACGAAAATACGAACGTTTTTATACCGATATATTTAAGGATGCGGAACTAGGGTCAATAAAAGTGGCAAAGCAAATTGCAGATCTTATTCGCGATAGAAATGAACATGGAAAAGAATGTGTTCTTGGACTTGCAACAGGTTCTAGTCCCATAGGTGTTTATAGGGAATTAGTTCGAATGCATAGGGAAGAAGGATTAAGTTTTAAGAATGTAATAACTTTTAATCTGGATGAGTATTATCCAATGGCAAAAGATCATGTGCAGAGTTATTATTACTTTATGCATAAGCATTTGTTCAATCATATTGATATTCCAGAAGAAAATGTAAATATCCCTGATGGTACTGTTGAACTTGATAGTATTTTTGATTATTGTCAGTCTTACGAACAGAAGATAAAAGATGCTGGTGGAATTGATTTGCAGCTGCTTGGTATTGGTAGAACAGGCCATGTTGGATTTAATGAGCCAGGTTCTGGTTTAAATTCTCCAACTCGTCTGATTACACTTGACTCACTTACCATGAGTGATGCTGCTAGCGATTTTTTAGCCATTGAAAATGTTCCAAGGCGTGCAATTACTATGGGAATTGAAACTATTATGTCTGCTCGATCAATAGTTTTAATGGCCTGGGGAGATAAAAAAGCCACTATTATTAGCAGAGCAATAGAAGGGGAAATTTCAGATCTTGTTCCTGCTACTTATTTGCAAAAACATCCTAATGTTCAAATTGTATTAGATGCTCCTGCGGCTACAGAACTTAGTCGTATTAAGACTCCTTGGTTAGTAAAAGAAATTGCTTGGAACGATAAACTTATTCGTAAAGCTGTTGTATGGCTTTGCAATAAACTTGATAAATCTGTTCTTAAGCTTACAAATAGAGATTATAATGATAATAACTTAAGTTCATTAGTAGCTAATCACGGTCCAGCTTATGATATTAACCTTAAGGTATTCAATATGCTACAGAAAAGCATTACAGGATGGCCTGGAGGAAAGCCAAATAATACAGCAAAACGTCCTGAACGTAGTCGCCCTTACCCTAAGAGTGTGCTAATTTTTAGCCCTCGTCCTGCTGATGATGTAATAACTATGGGTGGTACTATGAAACGATTGGTTCAACAAGGTCATAAAGTTTATATTGCATATCAAACTACAGGTAATATTGCTGTTTCTGATGATGAAGTGATAAAGTATTTAGAGTTTGTCAATGATTTCCAGAACAAGGATAAGCAAAGTATTGAGAAATTTGAGAAGATTCGTAAATTCTTAAATGAAAAGCAATCTGGTGAAATAGATAATGTTGAGGTTAGAGAAATAAAGACATTAATTCGTAAAGGAGAATCGTTGGCAGCATGTAGGTTCTTAGGTATTCCTGAAGAGAATGTTCATTTTCTAAAAATGCCTTTTTATGAAACAGGAAAACTTGATAAGGCAGCATTGAATGATAAAGATATAGAACTTAATATGGAAATATTAAGAAAGATACAACCTCATCAAGTATATGCATCTGGTGATTTAACTGACCCACATGGAACAAGACGCAAATGTTTTAATGCAGTTGAGAAAGCACTTAAACAAGTGCAGAACGATGATTGGTATAAAGACTGTTGGACTTGGCTTTATAAAGGTTCTGGAGAGGATTGGGGAATTGCAGATGCAGATATGATAGTTCCAATTAGTCCTGAAGAGTTGCATACTAAAAGACTTACTGTATTCAAGCATTCTTCTCAAAAAGAGATGATTTATCCAGGAACAGAAGAGAAGCAAGTTTGGAAATATACTGAAGAACGAAATCGTGCTACAGCTGTTCATCTTGATGAATTGGGAATGGCAGAATACGAAGCCGCGGAGTTGTTCGTTAAGTTTACAGTTTAAGGCTAAGGGCTAAAGTGAAAAGTTTAAAGGCTAAAGTATAAAATACTGCCTACTATCCACTTTAGCTTTTTTCAAACAACAAACAAATAACCAAATAACCGAATAACCAATCAAAATGATAAAGTCATATTTGTTTTCAGGAATAGAGCAGGAGTTCTTTTTAAAGTCAAAGAGAGCAATATGCTCCACAAATATCCCTTATATTGTTGTTCCAAATTTTCCAACCTTAGGCTTCTTAACGGCTCTTAGGTTCTTGGAATGGGTAGATAATAATCCTAATGGAGTTATTAGTTTGCCAACTGGTAAAACACCTGAGCATTTTATTAAATGGACAAAGTATTTACTTGATAATTTTAATGAGTTTAAAATTCAGAAATTACTTAAGCAGAATGGCTTAAAATTTAAAAAGAAACCTAAGCTTAGTGGATTGCATTTTGTTCAGATTGATGAGTTTTATCCCATAGATCCAAAACAGCATAATAGTTTCTATAATTATGTAAATGAATATTACATTGAGGGTTTTGGGCTTGATAAGTCAAAAGCTCTATTGATGAATTCCAATGAAATAGAATTGGCAGAGGGAAAGCACTTCTCAGAGGTGTTTCCTAATAGTATTATTGATTTAAGTTTAAGAAATAGAACGCCAAATAGTGAGTTAGAAGAACTTCAGCAGGAATCTATTTATTTAATTGATGATTGGTGTTCTAATTATGAATCTAAAATAAGAAAGCTAGGTGGTATTGGGTTTTTTCTAGGAGGAATTGGCCCTGATGGGCATATTGCTTTTAATATTAAAGGTAGCGATCATAATTCTACAACTCGATTGACACAAACAAATTTCGAAACTCAAGCTGCTTCAGCTGGTGATCTTGGTGGAATTGAGGTTTCCAGAAATAGATTGGTTATTACTATTGGCTTGGGAACTATTACTTACAATCCAGATGGTGTCTCAATAATTTTTGCCGCAGGAGAAGCAAAAGCAAATATAGTTAAGAATGCAATAGAGAGTAAACCAACAAATATATATCCAGCAACAGTATTGCAAAGGCAAAATAATGCTAGATTTTATATTACTGATGGGGCAGCTTCACAAATAAAAGATAGCAAAGATTTATACTATTCTGAAGATTGGAGTTTTGAGAAAACGGAAAGGTCTATTTACGATTATTGTAAGTATAAGAATGTATATTCTTCACGAATTGATATTGCAAGTCTGAAAGAAGATAGTTATACATCCTTAATTCCAAATTTGAGTAAAAAGACAATAGAGGAAGTTGTAAACAGCACTAAAGTAAAGATTTCTAAAGGTCTTAAAAAGCAAAAAAACCAACGATACCTTCATACTGGGCCTCACCATGATGATATTATGCTTGGTATATTTCCAGATGTAATTACACAATTACGTGAGCCAAGTAATGAGTTTCATTTTGCAGTGCTTACAAGTGGATTTACTGCTGTAACTAATCATATGATGAAGCAGCTGCTAACTTCAAGTCTGCAGCTGATAGAGAATGATAGAATTCAGATGTTAGAATATCCTAATTTCTTTACTGATGGCTATAAGTTTAAATGGGATAAAGATGTAAGTCATTACCTCAATAAAGTATCTGAGCGTGATGAAGAAGGAAAATTAAGAGGGGTTTGCCATCGTATTATTCGTTCTATGGTTTCTATTTATGGAGTTAATACTGTTGGTGAGTTAAAACAACGAATTAATACCGATATTTCTATTCTTGAGAATAGCTATGATGGAGAAAAGAACTCTCCAGATATTCAGAAGTTAAAAGGAATGTTACGAGAGTTTGAAGAAGAACTTGTTTGGGCTCATTTTGGTGTTCCTGTTAAGAATATTGAGCATCTTCGATTAGGATTCTATTCTGGTGATATTTTTACTGAAGAGCCCAGTAGGGGTAGAGATGTAGAACCAATTCTTGATTTATTGAGAAGAGTAAATCCAACTCGTATAAGTGTTGCATTTGATCCAGAAGGTTCTGGCCCTGATACACATTATAAAGTGCTACAAGCAATAGCAGAAGCTTTGCGTCAATGGAGTAAGGAGAAGGATTTGTCGAAAGTGAAAGTAATTGGTTATCGTAATGTTTGGTATAAATTTCATCCTGCAGAGGCAAATGTTTTCTTGCCTGTTTCACTTAATTCATTGGCTATTTTGGAGAATTCCTTTAAAGATTGCTATATAAGTCAAGTTAATGCATCTTTCCCCAGTCCATATTATGATGGGCCATTTAGTAATTTATCGCAAAAAATATGGAGTCAGCAATTTAAAGATGTGCAGTTAATTACAGGTAAGTCATTCTTTTATGAAAACGAAAGTCATAAAATACGTGCTACTCACGGTATGATTTATTATAAAGAGATGGAATTAGAAGAGTTTTTAACTCATGCTCGGAAGTTGGAGAAGAGTATGGAAGGTGCTTCTAATCCTTAAAAACCCTAATCTTTAACCACATTTTAAATACAGGGTCAATAAATTGAGTATATCCTTCGAATCTATCAATTACTTCTTTGTTTTCTAGAGATTTTAGTGCTTGAATAACATTAGCCGATGAAACTAATTCATATTTGTTAATCATTGCTGCACTAGTGTGTTTAGCATTAATATTATCCACTAGCATGTGAATAACCTTTATTTGATTGACACTCAGATTGTCAAAAATAGATTCAAACATCATTGCATTACGCCCAATAATATCATTAATACTTTCATTTAGTATTGTTTCATCAACTTCGTATTCAGTATTATTCCATATAGTATATGCCAATTGTTGTACATAGTAGCTGTGATTTTCCATCTCGTCAATTAGACGTAAAGTATGTTTTTTATGAATTTTCTTGTTGGTTTTCTTAAATCTAGACTGTATAAACTTAAGCCAATGTGAAGTGTCAATCTTTTGTAGGTATAAAACATCTCCAAATCTGTAAAATGGCATCGACTGACTCTCAAATATTGAACTAAGCATACTCCTCTTGCTTCCATAAAGTATATAAACTACATTCTGATGGTGTTGCCAGCTAGCTCTTAGGCGTTGTTGAAATAAAAGTGGATCTTTAAATCTATCTAAATTTTGAAACTCATCAATGCATACAACTATCTTAATTTTCTTCTTTTTTGCAATTTCTTCAGGCAGATTTAATATCTCCACAAAGGAATCTTCTGCTTTTTCTTTGTCAAATTTCAAAGATAATTCAGCTAAATTTCCAGCTTTAAACGATACTTCAGGAGCTAATTTCTTAAAAAATATATTGATTGATTCGAAAAAATCGTTTGATTTTCTATGCGTTTTCTCCAGAATCTCTTTAGAAAAACTTTGATAAAAGTTCATTTCAGATGCTGTGTTAAACATATCTAAATGACAAAATACTGTTTTTTTTGATTTACCAATTTTGTCTTCAAGAATTCTTACTAATGAAGATTTACCCCATCTTCTTGGTGATAATAATATTGAATGTATCTGATTATCTATGTTTTGATGTAGTTTTTTAATATCATTTTCTCTGTTTACGAAGTTTTCTAAGGATGATAGATGTCCGAATACAAATGGATTTTTCATGGCATTTAGTTTTGTATTGCAAATATAGTAATAAATATCTTAGTAATAAAAAACTTAGTAAGAAAAATCTTAGTAATATTTAACTTAGTAAGAAAAAACTTAGTAAGAAAAAACTTACATTTTCTAAATCTTTTCTAAATCTTTTCTAAATGAAATATTTACACTCTCTTATTTAGAATGATTAAAAATAACACACTGTATCAATTACTTACATTTAGTCTATTCTAAATTAGCATTTTATAGAATAAAAGATAAAGAGGTCTTTTAATCTTATAAGAAAAATGTATAATTTTGCAGCATTGATTTATTCTTAAAATTAAATAACAATGATTGTAAATAAAGACACTAAGATATCGGAAATACTTAAAGAGAACATGGATGCTGTTGATGCAATTGCTACCATTAATAAGAACTTCTTGAAATTAAAAAATCCATTCTTACGTAAAATGTTGGCACCTCGTGTTACCGTTGCTTCTGCTGTGCAGATTGGTAACTCAAAGGTTAATGTTTTATTGAAATCTCTTGAAGAGATTGGATTTCAAGTTGAGTATGAAGAAGAAGATAATTCAGAAATAAATAATAACGAAGAAACAACAAATAATATGAGTACAGAGAAAATAGTTGATTTGGATGTTCGTCCTGTATTAGATATGGGTACTGATCCATTTAATGTAATAATGGAGACATTGAAAACAATGAATGATGATGAAACATTACGTATCATCAATACATTTGAGCCTATTCCTCTTTTGAATATACTTAAAGGAAAGGGCTATGAATATAAGTCAGAAAGACCTGAGGAAGGAATTGTACATACATTCTTATGGAAATCGGGAGAGGAAAAGAAAGAGGAGGAAGAATTGGTAGATGTGAATGCACCTGACTTAAGTTATGAAGATTTAGAGAGAAAATACGATGGTAGATTAATGGAAATTGATGTTCGTGATCTAGAAATGCCTATGCCTATGGTTACAATACTTGAAGCAATTGAAACTTTGGAAGAAGGTCATGCATTATACGTACATCACAAAAGATTGCCACAGTATTTACTTCCTGAACTAAAGCAGCGCGAGTTCGACTATAAAGCTCAAGAGGTAGATGATGATAATATGAAATTAATAATTTTTAGAAAATAGCCTTATGCATGCAGGATTAAGTACTAAGAATGCTCCATCACCAAAGGTAGTTTTACCTTATTATGCCTATGGTTCAATAGCTTTTATTATTGCTACCATAGTAATGTTTTTTACAGCAGGTGATTTAGCTGTGGGGTTTATTACTCCTAAAATATTAAGCCTAGTTCATATTATGATTCTTGGCTGGATTACAATGATAATATTTGGAGCTTTATACCAACTAATACCAGTTGTAATGGAAGTTAAACTATATAGTGAAAAGCTCGCAATGGCAAGTTTTATTACACTTGGTCTAGGAACTCCACTTATGGCAATTAGTTTTTGGTTCGATTTTATTTCAGACACTCACTTAATGATGGCAGGGGGAAGTCTTGTTATTATCTCGGTGATAATGTTTGTAATAAATACTCTAGGAAGTGCATTGCAAACAGTTAATAAAACCATAGAAAATAAGTTTATTGTAACTTCAATATTTTGGTTGTTACTAACTGTTTTATTGGGATTAAGTATTGTGTTATTTCCTAATATTTTAACTTATGGTTCTTTCCAAATACATATACACCTTGGTATTATTGGATGGTTTATGATGTTAGTGGTGGGTGTGGCAAGTACATTGATGCCAATGTTCTTTATTGCTCATCAATTGAACAAAAACTGCCTTGAAAGAGCTTACTGGGCAATAAATGGTGGATTAATTATTTTACTTGCTTCCATGTTTTTCGACCTTGGTAACTATGCTAAAATAGGAGCTGGTTTTGTGATTGCTTTGGGCTTTATGATGTTCTTTAAGTATAATTTTGGGGCTTATAAAAAGCGTTTGCGTAGAAGCCTTGATATTGGAATGAAATTATCTGTTCTTGCTTTTACATTATTTGTAATAACAATTATTACAGGTTTCCTTTCAGCATTTGGAAGTATAATTGATGCAAGTATTCTTACAAAATTGAACTTAATTTATGGTGTATCTTTAATTTTCGGTTTTCTAACTACCTTAATATTAGGACAAATGTACAAAACACTTCCTTTTATTGTATGGTTGAAAATTTACCAAGATAAAGTTGGTAAATTCAAAACTCCATTACCTGCTGATATGCACTCTCAAGAAGCCGCTGATGCACATTACTTTTTCTTTATTGGTGGTTTTGCCTTGTTAATGGGTGGAATAATCTTTAGTGAAGCAGTATTAATTCAAGCTAGTGCATTATTTATGCTGGTAACAGCTTCGTTTTATGGATACAATACTTTTAAAATCCTTGCACATAAAGAGAAACTTAAGCCTCTTACTTTTCCAAAAATGAAACCAAGAGTAGCAATTAAGAAATAATTAAACGTAACTCGGTCATTCTTGATCGTAGTTAAATTGTAAAATAATAAATATAAAATACAAAGAGTTATGGCAAAAATTGATAATTTAAACGAAACAGAACAGGAAATTTTAGAAATTATAAAAACTGTTCCAGATCCAGAAGTGGGAGTAAATATAGTTGACTTAGGTTTAATTTACGAAGTAGAGCACTTTGAAAGAGACAAGAAAATTGAAATCAAAATGACACTTTCTGCTAGAGGTTGTCCTGTTGGCGATACTATTCTTATGCACGTGCAAACTGTAGTAAGTAATATGTTTCCAGGTTATTATGTTGATGTAGAATTAGTTTGGGAACCACAATGGACTCCTGAGTTGATTACTGAAGACGGTAGAGCAGAAATGGATAATGGCTTTTAGTCTTTAACTAAATGAACTTTTCTCGATCGGTAGAATATGGATTGCGTGCAGTTTTGTACCTCGCTACAAACTGCGATGAAGGCCTTCGCTTTGGTGTAAAAACCATAGCGAAGGATCTTGGCATTCCAGAGCATTTTCTTGGTAAAGTACTCCAAAATCTTGTGAGAAAAGGAATAATATTCTCAATAAAAGGTCCCAATGGGGGCTTTTATATTGATAAGTCTAAAATAGATCTTCCTATAATTAAAATAGTGGAAGCCAT
>Ga0256827_10000552_pt1 | contig 23362 bp, 22 predicted proteins | sample CV84metaG_FD_185977 | JGI IMG/M metagenome (GOLD analysis project Ga0256827, IMG submission 185977) | Hydrothermal vent microbial communities from East Pacific Rise, Pacific Ocean - CV84 | ecosystem: Environmental > Aquatic > Marine > Hydrothermal vents | place: Pacific Ocean: East Pacific Rise...
TCATCATAGCCGTAGCAACTTATTTGCGTAATACTACCTTGTACTGTTGTTAAATCTTCATCAGGCTCATTTACTGTGTATGGACCAAAACTAATACTGCAGTTATTTTCATCTGTTATGATTACCAAATAATCTCCGGCAATTAGATCCTGAATATCCTCTTGTGTAGACGTATAGGAATTGGGGCCTGTCCAGGAAAATGTATAATCTCCGGTACCTCCTGAAGCATCAATATCTATAGCACCATCGTCACCATTGTGGCAACTAACATGGCTGATTACCACATCGTTCATTACAATCTCGGTAGGCTCAGTAACCGTATATGTTTGATTAAAAGTACAAGATTGCGCATCGGTAATTGTTACACTATAATCACCTGCTATTAAACCACTGATGTTTTGGGTGATAGCCCCATTGGACCACACAAAAGTATAAGGAGTAGTTCCACCACTGATGTTTAAATCTATACTTCCTAATGCATCACCAAAACAGGGATTATTAGTAATCGTTTCAACTACCACAATAATATCTGGCTGACTTATTGTGATTAATACTGGATCATTAGGATCTAAACAACCATTCAAATCATTAACTGTAATCTCATAATCACCCGGTGCTAAATCATGCCATTGGTTGGTGTTGGCATCAAAATAGGTAGCACTATCAAGGGGCGGATTGATATTCCAATCATAAACAGAATTTCCGCCACTGGCATCACATTGGATAATACCATCATCATTACCATTACAGCTGACATCTTGGTAAAGGACAGAAAGGTTTTCTACAATGTCAGGCTCCCCAATGTTTAGATGACTTTTAGATTTATAACAACCTTTGGCATCCTGTACTTCAATCTCATATGAGCCGGTTACTAATCCTGTAAAAGTGCTATCAGGACCATAAGAACTATAACCCAGTAACCTGTACAAATAAGGTTTGGTTCCTCCGGTAGCATGAACAATTATTTTCCCATTATTATCACCTTTACATGTGGCATTAAAACGTTCAGTAGAGAAGTTTAATGCCATTTGGGGTTGCCCTATTGAAACAGTTTGTGAATACATACATTGGTTGGCATCTCTTACATATATTTCATAATTATAAGCAATCAGATTATCATAGCTATTATCGCTTTGCCATGGAGTAGGTGTGCCATCGTGCCATAGTTGGTACTCATAAGGTGGTGTCCCTCCACTGGCATCTATAGTGATGGTACCATCATCACCACCATAGCAAGATACATCGGTGATATTTATATTGTCAATTGACAGAGAAAAAGCAGGTTGTGTGATATTAATATCTACCGCATCACCTGTGCAAGATTCAGAATCTTCAATTGTAATAGTATAACCACCGAACATTAAATCCTTATAGATTTTTGTTACGGGATCAAAATTACCACTTCCTGCAGGTGATATAGTATAAACGTAATTGCCATGCCCTCCGGTGCCACTACATTGAATCATCCCGTTATCGGCACCACGGCAAAGAACATCCTGTATTTTAAAAGATTGATTACTAACTATTTCAGGCTGTATAAGAATTCTGTTTTTCGAAATAGTACAACTATTATGATCTCTCACTACAATGTGGTATACTTGGGCACTTAGACCATTAAAAGTATTTGTGCTGCTGAAAGAAGATCCATTGTCAATTGAATATTCATAAGGAGAAATTCCCCCACTGGCATTGATGACTATTGAACCATCGCTTCCGCCATAACAAGTAATATGTGTTAAAACCGGATCGAAATCCAAATTATCAGGTTCCGAGACCGTCACAACAATCATGTTAGTAGTACAATCTTGATTATCTTTTACCATACTCTCGTAATCGCTGGCATCTAAATTATCAAATGTATCTGAGGGCTGCCAATTGATACCATTATCAATTGAATAAAGATAAGGTGGTGTACCCACATTGGGTGCAATGAGAGTGATACTACCGGTATTATCGCCAAAACACAACACATCAGTTTTAACAAAAGTGTGGTCTTTTGTTAATTGACATTTACTGTCATCATTTGGTGTTGAATAATTTATTCCAGTTTGAGCAAAAGAACCTAGTGTAAGTATTAGTGCAAATAGTAATGCTTTTATTTTCGTCATGTTCGTGTTTCTTTTACTAATCCTCAAAATAGAAAGGATTATTTATAATATAGTCATATTCAATATATTTTAGTGATATTTGGTTTGTCAACTAAATAGCTAAATTACTAATAATTTACAATATATTCGGTACTTTGCAAGTATTTTTAGGTTCTCCGAATAATAATCTAAATGATAATAGCTGATTTTTATTCTGATACGCTAATCGAATTCAACAGCCTCATTAGCTAAAATCTAATTGTATTAAGGCTGTGGAAGTTAAAAAAGGGGAATTAACAAGATTATAATAAACGGTATTCTTTAGGTAATTTACAAAAACTTAATCTCTTTGATATCATATTCAAAAACACCGCTTCCCTGATGTTCCAAAATTAACTGCCCAAACTGATTAACACCCTGGATTTTTCCTTGAATGGTTTCGCCTTGCACTTGATAATAATGCCATTGATTCAGCTGGTATAAAAGATGATGGTAAGTTTGAATTAAGGATGTGGGATGCTGTTGTAGTTTCAGGAAGTTCTCTTTCAGGATCTCTTTTAGTACTTCAATCTCTTTTGAGACATCGTAGATTGATGCTGTTAATTGCCTGATTGAAACAGGGTTGGGCGCCTCGGAATAAAAAACTGTCTGGTTCACATTCAGGCCAATACCTACCATGCTCTTAGTCAGGCTATCGCCTGTCATGGCATTCTGAATTAAGATACCTGCTATTTTTTTTTGCCCTACATAAACATCATTAGGCCATTTAATACTAATGTCTTTTATCCCTTTTTCCTTTAAATAATCAACTATAGAAACCGACACCCAACGACTGATCTGATACACATCTTCGGCCAATAAAAAATCGGGGTTTATAAGCAAACTCAATAATATATTTTGTCCTCTGGCACTTTCCCACTGATTGCTATCCTGTCCTTTTCCTTTGGTTTGAAAATCGGTACTGACAGAATAAAAATGGGGCAAAGCTTCTTTTTCTGACAAATTCCAAAGGTAGTCGTTGGTAGATGTGAGTTCGCTGATCCTTTTATGCAAGGCAGGCACCAACATCTATAACTTAATGAAATTATAAGTAATGCTGCCTTTTTGGATTTCAGCAGCCTCCACATCGGCAGTAAACTTAGCTTTTAGAGCTGCTTTTCGTGCCAGATCTCTAAGTTTAATATCGGTGACATTGGTTCCTTTTTGCATCACCACGGCTCTGGTAACCTCTCCCATTTTATTCACCCAAATACTCACCACCACTTTACCCTGATCATCGGAGTTATAGAGCGGTTTTGGTAATGATTTGGCTTTACGGTTACCCAAAGAATAGGACACGCCATTTCCTTGGCCTCCCAATCCGTCATAACCCAGCGAATTAGGATCGCCTGTTACTTTTCCCTTATCACCAGCCACCTTATCGTTACCCTCCTGACTATCGCCGCTCTTATTCTTCTTTCCGGTATACATCAAGCGTGGATCAACAACAGGTTCCGGCTCGGGTTCGGGTTCTGCTTCCTTTACAATCTCTTTTACTTCCTGTTCTTCAACAGGCTTTTCTTCTACTATTTTATCTTCTTTAGGTTTTTCTTCAAGCTTTTTTTCTTTTTTAGGTTTCTCCGCCGGTTTGGGTTGTATGGCAGGAGCTTCCTCCGAAATATCTTCCACTATCTCTTCTTCTATTTGTTCTTGGGCAGGCGTAGTGGGTGTGGGTGTTGGGGGTTTGGGTTGTTCCATTGGCTTACTACGCTGTTGGTGGCCACTCCCCATATCTGCAAAACCTAAATTCACTTCCACCCCTTCCTCCTCGGGCAAAGGCAAAGGTGTGGTTAAAGCCATCCATACCAAAGCTATTAACAATAGTAAATGGAATAGTATGGTAACTATAACGGCTTTTATTTTATCTTTTCTATTAGGCATTAATCTTATTTTGGTTTGGTGGCCAATATTACTTTATGCTTGGTTAAACGGCCCTTATTCACCTGATTCACCGCATCGATAACAGTAACTACATACTGTACCGGCACACTTTTATCGCTGCGCAAAACCACGGTTCCCTGATCGTATTCACGCAAAGCCTGTGCCAAAACATCAGGCAGATTCTCCTCTTCAATTCTACGCTTATCGAGATAGTAATTAAACTCATCGTTGATATAAACAGTGATATTTTGTTTAGACATGGTTTTACTATGGCTATTTGGCAACAGTAACTTAATGGCATTAGGACTAATAAGTGTAGAAGTAATCATAAAAAATATCAGTAGCAGAAAAACAAGATCCGACATACTGGCCATATTGAATTCTACTTTGGTTTTATTTCTTGATTTTATTGCCATATCTATTTTTTTTAATGATTGTTTGGAATGATTGGATTACGTCCGGCTCAAGATTATTTTGCCGGCTCGTTTAATACATCCATAAACTCACTGGCACGTGCTCCTAACAGAAAAACCAACTTCTCGATTTTTGCCACAAGAACATTATATAAAACATAAGCAATAATTCCCACTATCAAACCGCCCACAGTGGTGATCATAGCTTGATAGATACCGCTGGAAAGCAGCTGAATATCAATATTATTTCCTGCCATCGACATATCATAAAAGGCAATAATCATTCCTATAACCGTACCTAAGAATCCTAACATTGGAGCAGTACTGGCGATGGTGGCTAATGCCGCTGTATTTTTTTCTAAGCGAGAGACTTCCAGGTTTCCCACATTCTCTATGGCCGCATCAATATCGGTTAAAGGCTTACCAATCCTCGACAATCCTTTATCTATCATACGTGCAATAGGTGTATCTTCTCTTTTACATAAATCTTTAGCTGTATCTATTTTGCCATCGTGGATGTTATCACGAATCATATTCATAAAGTTTTTGTCTTCACGAGAATTTTTGGAAATCACCAGATAGCGTTCCACAAAGATATAAACAGATACCACTGACATTAAACCAAGAACAGCCATGATCCAGCCTCCTTTCATCACTAAATCCATCAGGGAGATTCTCAATTCACCCTCCTGATTCATTAAATCTCCTGCTGCTGCCAGGCTATCTGCTACCAAGCCCGACTGAGCCATATCTTGTAAAAGAATTGTCATTATCATCATTTCTCTAATTTTTGATAAAATTACTTATTCCACTATGCTCATAATCAAATATATTATTCTTTTTTACACAGTTGAGTGTTAATAGGGAAACTCCTTTTTATCAGAAAAATTGTAAGAGACAGGGATGATTAACTTATTTTAAGAACTTAACTTCCTATACTTCCAGGTGGCCAGACCGATCATCAATAAGGCATAAATACTAATGCTCATCACCAGATGCCTGACTTGTGAAAACTCCGAACCTTTGAGTAATACCAAACGCATAAACTCAATAAAATAGGCAATAGGATTGAACAAATTTAAACGCTGAGCCCAAAGAGGCATATTCTCAACCGGTGTAAATAAGCCACTTAGCAAGATAAAGACCACGACAAAAAACCAGGAAATAAACATAGACTGCTGTTGGGTGTTAGAGATGGTGCTGATAAATAATCCCATCCCTAAAATCAAGACTAAATAAATGGCCGCCACACCTATCACCAAAAAAACACTCCCTATCATGGGGACGTCAAAAACAAAACGTGCTAATAGCAAACCCAATAACAAATCGAACATGGCAATGGCCCAGAAAGGAAATAATTTGCCAATGATAAACTGATATTTTTTTATGGGGCTCACATTTAATTGCTCGATAGTACCTATCTCCTTTTCTTTTACAATATTCATGGCTGAGAGAAAAAGGCCAATAACAGTTACCAATAAAACCAATATCCCGGGCACCATAAATGTTTTATAATCGAGTTCGGGGTTATACCAAAAAGCCACCGGCATATCGATATGTTTTAAATTCCGGGGTATTAACATCTCCTTCACCAATAAGTCCTTATTGAACTTTCCAATAATATTTAATGAATAAGCACTCATCAGATTGGCAGAGCTGCCATTCACAGCATCGGTAATCACCTGTATTTCGGCAGCATGATGTGTCAATAAATCCTTTTCGAAATGTGAAGGAATATATATGATCTGTTCCAGAGCGCCTCTTTGCATGAGCGCCTCGGCTTGCTGATAATTCCCTTTGATTTCTTTTAAGATATAAAAAGGCGAAGCTTCAAACCTACTAATCAAATCGGCCGACACCACCGACCTGTCCAAATCTACAATAGCCAGCTCGATATTTTTTATGGTAAATGTAGCTGTATACGACAATACCAATAACTGCATGATAGGCACCGCAAAAATAATCGGTAACATCATCTTATCCCTGAATATTTGAATAAATTCCTTTTGTATCAGATATAGTATTGTTTTCATTTTATTAACTTATCAAATTCCCAATTCGTAATTCATAATTCGTAATTCGTAATTCATAATTCGTAATTCATAATTCGTAATTAACCATTCATAATTAATCATCCAGTCTAATATTAAACTTCCTAATACTCAGAGCGATAAAAAACAAAGTCATTCCCAATATAATCATCACTTCTTTCCATATTATTTCGAAACCATTTCCTTTAATGATGATATTCTGAACTATAATAACAAACCATTTGGTAGGCATTAAATGACTGGTCCATTGTAAAATCAGCGGCATGTTTTTTATGGGGAAAATAAAACCGGACAACAGAATAGTAGGCAATAATAATGCAAACATACTCAGTAACATAGCCACTTGTTGGGTTTTACTCACCGTAGAAATAAACACTCCCAGACTCAATGCCAGAACCACAAATAAAAGCGTTACCGACATCAGCAGCAACAGGCTGCCCGAGAAAGGCATTTCAAAAACAAAATAACTAATCAGCAAGATAATCACAGCACTTATAAACGACAATAAAACGTATGGTACTACTTTCCCAATAATGATTTGCCAGGGTTTAACCGGAGACACCAACAAGACCTCCATAGTACCCAATTCTTTTTCGCGGGTGATGGAGATAGAAGTCATCATGGCCGAAACCAACATCAGGATAATGGTGATCACACCAGGCACAAACATATAAACACTCTTTAGCTCCTTATTGTAGCGCATCATGGTTTGCGGTTTTATAAGTGCCATTTCTTGCGGCATCTTATTAATCTCTTTGAGGTAGGCGTTAATAATTGACTGTGTATAAGCATATACTATATTAGCTGAATTAGGGTCGGAAGCATCGGTGATGATATGAATACCGGCCTTTCCATTTGCCATTAATTCCCTACCAAAATGAGGTTCAAACACCAGCACTTCTCTCACTTTTCCTTCCTGAAAAACAGTTTCTATCTCATCGGCACTTTGCAAATATTTATTGAGAATAAAGAAATCTGAGGATATTATTTTACGGCTAATCTCCTGGCTATACACATCCTTGCTATTGTCCAGAATGGCAATATGCACATCCTTCATCTCATTTTTAAGGGCAAAGCCAAACAACAACACCTGCACTATAGGAATCCCAAATAAGATGATCATTGAGCGGGTATCTCTAAAAATCTGTAAAAACTCTTTTATAATAAATATCCTCATCCCTTACCCCCTTGCCAGTTTAATAAATACCTCTTCCATGCTGTCCACAGCAAATTGTTTCTTTAGCTTCTGTGGCGTATCCAAAGCTTCTATCCTGCCGTCAACCATTATACTCACCCGATGACAATATTCGGCTTCGTCCATATAATGTGTGGTTACAAAAATGGTCTTACCGGCTTCCGCTTCCTCATAAATCATTTCCCAAAACTGCCGCCTTGTAATAGGATCGACACCACCCGTAGGCTCATCCAAAAAAACGATGGGTGGATTATGCAAAATGGCCACCATAAAAGCTAATTTCTGCTTCACTCCCAAAGGCAGTTCTTTTACCTTAGATTTGGCATATTCGCTGATGTTTAACTTATGGATATATTCCGAAGTTTTAGCTTTTATTGTTGTTTTATCCAGGCCATAAATGCCACCATAAAAACGGATGTTCTCCGCTATGGTTAAATCGTCATACAGCGAGAACTTCTGGCTCATATAGCCAATGTTTTGTTTTATCTTTTCGTTTTGACGGTATACATCGAAGCCTGCCACACTAACCTCACCGGAAGTAGGGCTTAATAAGCCACACAGAATTTTGATGGCCGTAGTTTTACCTGCACCATTAGCACCTAAGAAACCGAATATCTCGCCACTATCAACTTCAAAAGACAGATAGTCGTTGGCCACAAAATCGCCAAATTTCTTAACCAGATCTTTAACTATTATCTGCTTCATTTTCTGTTTTAATCATTAAATCCATAAAACTATCTTCGATATTTGCCTGCAATTCTTTTATTTTATAATCCTTGATACCATCTGCCAGCAAGAACGATTTCAAATCGGATTCATCTACCGGCTTTTTTGTAGAGAAATGCACCCACTCGCCAAAGAGGTAAACCGATATGCTATCGTGATAGGCACGGAGTCGTTTCACTAACTGATACATATTCTCAGCTTTCAAACCATATAAATGGTCTTTGAAACCCAGCACAATACGCTCCGGCTTATCCACACTCATGATCTTCCCTTTTTGAATAAGCGCAATCCTGTCGCAACGTGCTGCTTCATCCATATAGGGCGTCGATACTACAATGGTCATCCCCTGCTCTTTGAGCTTCTGGAGCATATTCCAGAATTCAGTTCTCGACACCGCATCCACACCAGTAGTAGGTTCATCCAATATCAACACCTGAGGCTGATGTATCAGGGCACAGGATAAAGCCAGTTTCTGCTTCATACCTCCTGACAAATCACCTGCCCGTCGCTTTTTAAAAGGCTCAATCTGATGATAAATATCTTTGATAAGATGGTAGTTCTCCTTGACGGTGGTCTTGAAAATACCTGCAAAGAAATTGAGGTTTTCTTCAACGCTTAAATCCTGATAAAGCGAAAAACGCCCGGGCATATATCCTAATTTCGAACGTAAGGTTTTAAAGTCATTCACCACATCGTAGCCCATAATATGAGCCACCCCTTTATCGGCCAATATCAAAGTGGTGAGTATCCTCATAAGCGTGGTTTTCCCGGCACCATCGGGACCAATAAACCCAAAGATCTCCGACTCATGGATATCTATCGATATACCCGATAAGGCCTCCACATCTTCGTAAGACTTATAAATATCTTTTATGCTAATAATTGGCTTCATCAGTTGCTTCTTAACTTTAAGTTATTAATCATTAGTAATTAGTAATTAGTAATCAGTAATTCGTAATTCATAATTAATCATTAGTAATTAACAATTCATAATTAATCATTAGTAATTAACAATTCGTAATTCATAACTATCTTTCACCAAACACCACTTCACCGGGCATACCGGCTTTTAGTTCACCATTATTAGGCACTTTTATTTTAACAGCATATACCAAATTCACTCTTTCCTCTTTAGTTTGAATGGTTTTGGGCGTAAATTCTGCTTCGCTCGATATCCACACAATCTCACCTTCTAAAGTCTTATTCTGTGTTTCACTCTCATCAATCAACACCTTTACTTTTTGTCCTAATTTGATGTGTGGCAACTGAGCACCACTAACATAAACCCTTAGTCTGATATCATTTAAAGCAGCTAAAGAAAACAAAGGCTTCCCTATGGTGGCCATCTCTCCTTTTCGGCTATACTGACTTAAAACCACACCATCCACCGGGCTGATAATCTGACATTCCAATATCTTATGTTTAACGATTTCTATTTGGCTGTCTAATGATTTGGCCTGCTCTTTAATGTTCTCCTTTTTAACCTCTGTCGCATTTATCTGTGCGTCCAGCAAATCGAGTCCGGCATTTACATCATCCACCTGTTTTTGTGTGGCCGCTTCTCTTTCGAAGAGTTTTTCTATCCTCCTTTTTTGTACCAGGATATTCTCCCGCTGCTGCGCCTGTACTTTAAGCTGCGCTTCCACATCCGGAATATTTGATAATACAAGACGTTGTTGCGATAACAGCTGCTCCTTTTGAAGATGCAGATTGACGGTATCTATCTGACCAATAACACTTTTAGCTTCCAGAGACATCCCTTCGTAAATATCCAAATACCATATCTCTCCCATCGACTTTGAAGAAATAATGGTCTTATCTAATTCAAAATTACCATAGGCATCGGAGGTTTTATCCTTTGTTTCACAGGATGACAACAAAAACCCAGGCAAGAGCAACACAAACCAAATGTGAGACATCCTCTTTAATACTTCTGCTATTTTTATATATCTGTTTTCCATAATATGATATTTACAATTTCCCTAATACATTTAAATAATCCAGTTTACTATTCACCAATTGCACCTCGTGAATCTTCATATTTATCACCGCCTGATGATATTTTTGCAAGTCATCAATATAATTCGATGTGGTGATTACCCCTTGATCTAACTGATGAGAAGCGTTATCTGCCACGTTTTTCCTAAGCCTTATCATTTCGGGATCATCTTTTAATAAATTTTCAAACTTATCTATCTCCTTTTGCATCTTATTCAGTGCCATTTGTACGTTTAATTCAAAATCTGTTTTCTCTGTTTCGATGATTTGAATATTTAAATCCAATATCTTTTTCTGATTATTAAAGCGGTTCCAGTTAAAAACTTTCCAATTCAGGTTTAAGCCCACCATCAAAAACTCCGAGAAATCATCCGACAGCGCATTAAAGCCCGGACGACCAATACCTCCGGTCGCAAAAGCCGAAAGAGTGGGCATCTTTTTGGCATCAATCAGTTGTTTGCTGTACTCCAGTTTGTTCTGATTTGCTGTCAAATATTTATACTCAATTCGTTCCTGCTCTTGCCCATCGATACTAATATCTCCTACCGACAGCTCCTGCACACCGCCAAGCTCCATTTTGGTTAATAACTCCAGATTGGCCAATAATGATGCTCTGCTGAGCTTTATCTCCTGTAATTGTTGCTTTACATTTAATTGCTCTACTCTCAAGCCATCCAAAACACTGGACAAAACCACTCCTTCCTCTTGTTTTGCCTGAAACTCTTTTAGTTTCACTTCAATCTGTTTCTGATAACTTTCGGCTATCTTTTTTTGTTCGTCCAAAATGATAATACTAAAGAATAAAGACTTCACATTATTTTTTAAATAGTATAAATCCTTATCTACTTCCAATTGCAATAATATTTGGTTTAAAGCCTCTAACTCCTTTTGTTTGCTGTAAATATTACCTCGGTAAATGGTCTGATTTACATCCAGCGACAAACGATATTGATCCTTGCTCAGTTCCGGGATATCCAGCATAGGCATATCGATAGGCAAAGCAATCACTTCGTTTTGCCAGCTCATTTTACCATTAACAAAGAATTGTGGTAATAAATCCTTTTTATAATTCTCTATTTGCAAAGCAGCACTTTCTGCCAATAAGGATTTTTGGGCATATTTGGGATGGTTCAGCTCTGCCATATCAAAGCACTCCTGCAAGGTGATTCTCTGCTGCGCACCGGCCAACAGGAAAACACCCCAAAAGGCTATCGTCAATACTGTTCTCTTCATATTTAAAGCTTTATACTATTAATAATAAAGTCGGCTATCAAATCTTTTCTTTCATTCAGTGCTTTCTCGCAAGCATCACTATCGGTTTTAAATAATACCGCCGTTAACATAGGCTTGGCCACTATGGGGAAAATACACAGCGAAACAATATGAATCATTAATTGCTTTGGGTCGATGGGCTTTATTCTCCCTGCTTGTATCTCCTCTTCAATTTGTCGTATAACAACATCAATATCCAAATTCAAACCACCTACCAGCTGTATCAGTTGATCGGGTTTATGCCTTATTTCATGAAGAATAAAACCGGGAATATGCGGGTTTCTTTCTAAAACATCTAAATACGTCTTTACAAAATTTCTTAGCTTACTAAAGAAATCACCTTCTCGCTGAAACACTTTTATCAAATCGGGGGCAAAGGCTTTAAAAGCGGTTGTAAACACAATATTAAACAGCTTTTGTTTACTCCTGTAATAATAATGTAATAAAGCCTTATTGATGCCGGCCTCATCAGCAATATGCTGCATACGAGCCCCATCCATCCCCTTATCAATAAAAACCCTTTCGGCTGCTGTGATAATATTTTCTTCGGTGTTCTTGTCTTTTTTATCTGTCATAACATCATATTACATCTGATACACTTCCATAAAATTAATTACATAGTTTAACTATATGGTTAAACCATTTAACAAATATAATATATTTATTAATATAATGAAAAGTTTATCAAATTATTTAGATTTTGTATAAAACACCTTTAGTGGTTTTTACGGATTTGAGGCCCAGACATCTAACTTAATAAGCGAAGCTTTCTGATAAAGGACAAAGGTTAATGATACATCTTTTTACAGAACCCGTTCAATCAGTTCTTTCAACTTATCATTGAACTCACTCTCATCAATCACTAATTGGTAGGCAGATCTGTTTTTCTGCTCCATCTTTATTTTCAAATCCGATTCTATTCTGTTAATAAGATCTTCATCAAAATGCCGGATGGTAATTAATACCTGACCGGTATTATATCTCAAGGCATAATCCTCCATCAAAGCTTTCTTTAAGCTCTCAAAATGCGCGTAATTCTCATCCACACAAATCGAGAAACTGATGGCAGAGTTTTGTATCATATTGATGGAATGATGATATACAGATAATAGGTTAAAGATAATCCCCATATTTTTCTCATCCATAAAGGTAAAATCCTTAGGGGTGAGCGACAATAACACCTGCTTTTTCTTCACAATCACCGATGTTTCCTGTATTTCCGGCACAGCAGAATTGGAGATAAGGCTTCCCCGATGATCCATATCATAAAAAGACCTCACCTTAAGCACAATCCCTTTTTCTCTCAGAGGGCGAATGGTTTTAGGATGTATGATACTCGCTCCATAAAAAGCCAGTTCCACTGCTTCTTTATAAGAAAGCGCCTCCATCAGCTTAACGCTTTTAAATATCTTGGGATCTGCATTATACACACCGTCAACATCTTTCCAAATGGTTAATTCGGTGGTCTGTAAAGCCGAAGCAAAAATAGCAGCCGAATAATCCGATCCTTCGCGTCCTAAAGTCGTTGTTTGGCCATGACTATCGCTCGCAATAAAACCCTGAGTAACCCACACCCCTTTTTGCTGTGTCACTTTTTGCAGAATGGCTTCTGAAGTTCGGGGCATATTGACCTGCGCCGAACGGAAATTGCTATCTGTCAGAATCACTTCTCTGGCATCTAAGAAAGTATTGCTGATTCCTGAGGCCGATAGATAAGAAGAAATAATGGTAGTTGAAAGAAGCTCTCCTTCGGAAATCACCTGATCGTAATGGAAATCATAACGACTGAGGCTTGCTTGCTGAAGCCTTTTCTTCAAATGTTTAAAAGCATCTTGCAGCCGGACGAAGATATCATGATCGGGAGAAAACAAATCCCGACAGATTTTATAATGATAATCTTTAATTTTTTCAAACGCTTCTGTCCAGATTTTTTCTTCGCATTGGCTTTTTAAAACAGATTCCAGGGCATTGGTCATCTTTCCCATAGCCGAAACAACAATCATGAAATCTCTTGATTTATCATGTTTCAGAATACGGGTTAAATTCTTTATGCCATGAGCATCTTTTACCGATGCACCACCAAATTTATATACCTTCATGCTATCTGTTTTTTTTTGCAAAAGTATCTTGTTTTCGTCTTAAACCATCACTTGCGCCAGTGTTTTCTTTTGAACTACCGGAGCTGCATACAACGACAAATATAGCTTTTTAATCTCTTCCGATCTATCATCCAGCAGATCGTATAAGTCCTCAAGACGCTGAGCCATTTGCTTCTCGGTTTCCTGATGATACTTATCAGCATGCTCTTTACTGCCATTCAGACAATCATAAGCATAATAATTGGTAGCATACAATTTATAATTCTCGTAAATCTGAGCATCGATATATGCCGCCACTTCCTGATGGATATTATGCTTATCTAAAGACGATCTGTTTTTATTGATAAACTCGTTTACCGGTCTTCCGAAAGCAAGATTTATCTTCCCTTTGGGTTTAATGATGCCATGAATCACACTGCTAAAATCCTCCCCCGGTTTCTTGATAAACTTCCGGTCTTTGGAAATATATAATTCACGAATTTTAGCAAAATCGCAAGGCTCCCACTCATAGCTCACGGCAATGGGGAGTATGTTTAAAGATAAGAAGGCTTCAACAGGGTTTTTCCTGTCAAACATACTTAACATCTTTAATACAGCTGTATCGGTTTTATCCAGGCCATCTTTTGTCCTTCCCTTTCGCTGTGCAATCCAGGCCGACACCTTTTTATCCTGAATGGTATGATGCATATAATCGGACAAATGCATTGAATGAGCCAACATCTCCCGAGGATTTCCCTCCCTGAATACCGTGAACATTCTATTAACCTTGCCAAAGTCGATGATAAAATCATTAAACATTAAATTACTGCCAAAAGTGATCTCACTGGTTTCCATATCCTGATCTACCAACACCACCTGAAGCATAGCCGAATCCAGTAAAATATCTCTATGATTTGATAATAATACCGAAGGGCCATTATTTCTTAAACGACTCACATTACTCAAGCTTAAGCCGTCGGAGGTCAGCTCCAAAACACGGTTAATAGCCTTATACATAAACACTTTCTGAAACTCAAAACCCGTCTTCACTTTGGTCAGGTCCTGATAAATCTGTTGACTCTCACGCTTATCGAATAGATAATCCACAGCTATCTGAAACTGAGGATTCTTAATCATCCTGGCCACAGCAGGTGGTACTTCTGCCGGATGATAGGGACGAATATCTGCAAATTTATCTTGAGTGGTCATTTGTTTATCGTTTATGTTCTTAAATCAATAAATACTTTGGGTTTTCTACTCGATTCGGGGTATTTATGTTGTTTTATAGTTTCTCTGTCAACAATCATGATATCTGGCGCTACTCTTAAGCGGGCTCTAAAATGATCTTTCATTCCCTTTAAAAATGCCGAAGTAGAATTGGTTGTTAATATATTTATTTTAATATCATCGGTTCCTATTTCGTTGGTAAACACCTCGATATAATAGTCCTGCACATCCTCAAAATCGGATAACACATCGTATAAAGCAGCAGGATATAAAGTGGTGCCTTTATATTTTATCATCTGTTTACGTCTGCCAATAACAGGACCTATTCGCATGGTATTTCTACCACAGGCACATTTCTCATCATAATGATAAGCCACATCACCCGTTTTAAATCGTAATAATGGCATCCCCTCCACGCCCAGTGTTGTAACGGTGATTTCACCGGCTTCTCCTTTGGCTACAGGCTTATTCTGTTCGTCTAAAAACTCCACAATAATTAATTCCGGATGGTGATGACCTCCCATACCCATTTCACACTCATTAAAAGCCGTGCTCATCTCGGTGCTGGCATAAGTAGAAAAAAGCTGTATATCCCATTTGTCTTTTATACGTTTGGCCAGAGTACTTAAAGTAAAATCTTGATTTCTAAGTGGCTCCCCAATACAAATAGCTTTTTCTATCGAAGAGTTTTTATAATCAATGCCGTTCTTTTCGGCATATTCTATCACTTTAAGAATAAAACTTGGCACCGCAATAATCACATTGGGTTTAACTCTGTTAATGGTGTCCCATTGCAATTCGGGCATCCCATTACCCACTCTTACCATACCTGCGCCTAATCTTCGCGCCCCAAGAAAATAAGCCAAGCCAGCCATAAAACGTCTGTCCATGGTCGTCATCAGCTGAATAGTATCTCTGGACGACACGCCGGATACCTTAAACGACTGGCATTCGTTATAAGCCAATCTGTCCAAATCCTTATCGGTTAACGCAAAAGTAACAGGATCGCCTAAGGTCCCCGAGGTCGTGATATAATCTACTATCTGAGATTTAGGCACACATATGAAATCATCATTATTCAAGAATAAATCATCCTTGGTGGTTACCGGTATGCTTTGTAAATCTTCAAGCGTTTTTATATCCGATATCTCAATAGCATGTTTCTTAAAGAGCTTTTGATAGTATCCGGAATGAGCCTTCAGGTACTCTAAGGACTCTTTCAGCTTTTGCTCTTGCAAGTCTTGAATTTGTATAGATGATAGCTTTTCAATTTCTTGAGTAGTCATAATTTATATCGTTTTCACATACTTAATGCTTAATGTATGAATGAGGTTAAATTTCTCGAACACCCGTTCGCTCTCTCTTTTCCTGACCGAGAAATGCAATTTACAATCTATCCCAAAATCCTGATCCATAGGTTTAATGTCTTCATCTTTCAGTATGCGCATCACTATGTTCATATCGGGATACTGAAAATGAACCAAATACACATCTTGTACAAAGAGCTCTTGTATTTTGTTGGTCTGAATGGCTTCTTTAGCCGACTCCCGATAAGCCTCTATCAAACCCGGTATCCCCAATTTGGTGCCTCCAAAGTAACGGATCACCACAATGAGTATATTAGTTAAATCGAAGCTTTGTATCTGCCCATAAATAGGTCTTCCGGCACTCCCCGAAGGTTCTCCGTCATCATTAATCCTATATTCCGATTTATCGGGATGTAAGACGTAAGCATAACAATGATGCCTGGCATCGTAATAGGTTTTGCGTAAGTCTTCAAGGTATCGTTTCACCTCCTCTTCTGTGATTACATGATAAGCATGGGCAATAAACTTACTCCCCTTTGATTTATACAAACCCTGAGTTGATAAAACTATTTCCTTATAAGAGTCCTCGATAAGCATATATTATTTTCGTCTTACAAAATACAGTCTTTTTTTTCAATAAACCCAATATTTTTTTCAGACATTAAACAGCTACCCACAGATGGCAACTGCCAGATTGATTTGTTAATAATAAACAAAAACAGCTTTATTTATACATAGCTCCTATTTATTCGATAACTTTGGAAGATTAAAAGTTTTATTACACGCTAAAAACCCAACAAATGGCTTATTCCGAAATCCCTTCTCCACAGAAAAAAGCACTCAATTTAAATTTAGACAGAAGTATATATGGCAGTTTTGCCGAGATTGGGGCCGGACAAGAAGTAGCCAGAATATTTTTTCAGGCAGGTGGTGCTTCCGGCACTATTGCCAAAACCATTTCGGCTTACGATATGTCCTTTAGCGATAATATTTACGGGAAATCTAATTCTTCGAGATATGTATCCAAAGACAGATTGCTTAAGATGCTACATACCGAAGCTAAAGAATTAACTCAGGTATTAAAGGACAGCGTGGCTTCGGATACCCGTTTTTTTGTTTTTGCCGACACCGTTACCACCATCAATTATTCCAAAGATAAAGAAGGGCAAGGCTGGATGGGGGTTAGATTTCAACTCAGCCCAAAAGGAAAAGCAAACGAAGTGGTATTACATGTCAGGATGTTGGAAAACGACAGCCTTCATCAGCAAAAAACTTTGGGCATTCTGGGAACCAACCTTATTTATGCTTGTTTCCATCATTATCAGTATCCCAATTCTTTTTTACAATCGCTGCTGGATTCTCTTTCACGAGACCGCATAGAAATCACCATGATTAGTATGAAAGGCCCCGACCTGGATTATGTTGATAACAGGATACTTGGAGTGCAATTAGTAAAAAACAAAATGACTCCTGCTATTATCTTCAACGCGGATGGTGAACTACAGCAACCGGCCAATATGCTCTATAAAAAAAATGTAATGGCTTTCAGGGGAAACTTCCGCCCTATTACTTATGTGGGATTAGATATGATAAAAAGCAGTTACCGGATTTTTAAAAAAGACCCCGACCATCAGAAAGGCCAAACCATTACACTATGTGAGATGACCTTAAACAACCTGCTGGAAGATGGTGATTTCTCGGAACAGGATTTCCTGGACAGAGTGGATATCTTAAATGGCATTGGCCAAAACGTGATGGTATCAAACTATAAATATTACTTCAGACTTGCCGTTTATTTCAGTCAGTTTAAAATTAAGAATCTGAGAATTGTCATTGGCTTTCCTACTTTACAAAAGATATTAGAAAAGAAATACTATACCGAGCTGAAAGGTGGTATCTTAGAAGCTTTTGGCAAACTCTTCCCCGAGAATATGAAGCTTTATGTTTATCCCTCGCTGGATACTACCACCAACGAATTAAAATCAAGTGGCGATGTTTCCCTGCCAAAAGATGTTGATTATCTGTATAAGTATCTAATTGAGAACAAACAGATTATTGATATCAAAGGAGCTAATAAAGATAAAATAAATTTTTCGCAGGCCAATGTTCGCTCATTGATAAAAAAAGGAGATCTTCAATGGAAAGACATGGTTTCGAAGTATGTTTCTGATCAGATAATTAGTAAGAAGTTGTTTGGATATAGGTAATTACGAATTATGAATTATAAATTACGAATTATAAATTACGAATTATAAATTACGAATTATAAATTACGAATTATGAATTACACCTTATCTGCTGAGTTAAATTCTTTTTCTAAAAGGTTTTTGAGCTGATGGGCTTCCAGATCATGAATGATAACACCTCCTTTACAAAAACTGATACTTCCTGTTTCTTCGGAAACCACTAAAGAGATACTATCGGTTTTTTCGGTGATTCCTATGGCAGCTCTATGACGTAAACCTAAAGAAACATCAATATGTCTGTTTTTTGAGACGGGCAGAATACAACCTGCGGCTACCATTCTATTATTATTAATAAGAAGTGCGCCATCGTGCAAAGGACTGTTTTTAAAGAATATATTCTCTATTAACTGCGAAGATATTAAAGCATCAATTTTTTCTCCGGTATCAATAATATCAATTAACTCATGCTGCTGACTAATCACCACCAAAGCACCTGTTTTACTATCACTCATTTTATTACATGCCTGTACCAGCTTGTCCACATCCAGATATTTATGATCGCTATGCATGTGTTTGAATAAAAACTGGAAACGGTCCGGTAATCTTTCTAAAATCTTTGGTGTTCCCAGTAATAATAGAAACTGTCGTAATTCCGGTTGAAACACAATGATTAATGCGATAAAACCCACACCTATAAAAGCCCCCAAAATCTCGCTTAACATCTCCATTTGTAGCGCTACTACCAAACGCCAGATAAAATAAACGGCTGAAATACCCAAAAATATATTAATGGCCACGGTGCCTTTTAGCAAAGTATATACCAAATACAATAAAGATGCTACCAAAAGAATATCAATCACATCCAGAATTCTGATATTAATAAAGCCCGTAATAAAATCTAATATCATTTTATATTTATACTTTAAAGTCTTTGTTCAATAAAAGTCAAAGATAATAAAATAAAAAAGCAGACAAATGCCTGCTTTCAATTATTTGAATATATCATTATTTAAACTCTGGTTCTAATAAGAATAAAACTGGAAATAAGTAAAAAACTTAAAATGATAGCCCAGTTATTTATTGGTACCGAAACAGGTAAATCTGCATTTACGTTAATAACGTAATGATTAGTAAAACCGAGGTCTTCAATTGGTGTAGGTTCCGAAACGCCACAGTCGTCTGCCACAATATACGAAGGCCCTGTTTGCCCTAAAGCATTACTTCCTATAAAAAATTTATTCCCTGCTGTTTGCCCCTCAGGTGTAAATATCTCTACTACGAGTATTGATCCCTGTGGAATAAGGGCAGTTATGGGAACATCCATAATAGTTAAAGTTTGATCTGCAAGTTCAATAACTTCACTTGCAATAAGTGTTAGATGAGCTAACTCAAAAGTACCAACCAATGTGTAAACATTAACATGAACGGGCTGGGTTCCTCCCGAAGAACTAGCTTCTTGAACACCAAATTCAACACTCGAAATTTGAATATCCTCGTTAATACCAAATTCTGTAACTAAATCAAATAGTCTAAAATAAGAGTTATCAGTATGATTTACGCCATCGTTACAACTTACTGAATTCGTACCTATACTCTGATCTAAAGAGTGTGTGATAAAAAATAAGCCTTTTTCGGATTTGTTATAATGAACTACATCGTCATTTGTCTGGAACATGTCCGAAGTACTAAAACTCTGTGCAACCACCATAGAAACAGTAATTACGACCAATACCAAAGTTAGTATAATTTTTTTCATAGTATAATTTGTTTTGATTAGACATCAAATATATGAAAAAAAAGCTAAGTAACATTATTACAATAATAGCCAAACAATTTGATGGTTTCTGAGGCTTCTTTCACATCGTGCACTCTTAGTATCTGAGCCCCATTTTGCAAAGCCAAAGTATTTAATACTGTAGTACCATTCAACGATTCTTTTGCAGTATTATTCAATACTTTAAACACCATCGACTTCCTGCTCAGACCAACAAGCACAGGATAATCCAAAGTCGTTAATTCCTTTAGGTTTGCCAATAACTCATAATTATGCTCAATGTCTTTCCCAAAACCAAAACCCGGATCCAAGATAATATTCGAAAAACCCAAAGCTTCCAGTTCATCAATTTTACTCTTAAAATAGGCCTGCACCTCATTAGTCACCGAATGGTAAACAGGTGCTTTTTGCATATTATCCGGCTGTCCTTTGATGTGCATTAACACATAAGCCATCTGATATTTCGATATCTCTGTAAACATATTCTCATCCCAGCTACCTCCCGAGATATCATTGATGATATTCACGCCTGCATCTGCACATTTCCTTATTTGCGAGGCATTATAAGTATCTACCGAAATGATGATATCAGGGAAATGCTTTCTTATTTCATCAAGTGGTTTTTGCAGAACCTCCCATTCTTCCTTATCACTAATCAGTTTTGCGCCGGGCCGGGTACTGGCGGCACCAATGTCGATAATATGTGCCCCGCATTCAATCAGCTCTGCTGCTCTGGCAATATATTTATCAGCATTATTATATTTGCCACCATCATAAAAAGAATCATCTGTCAGGTTCAAAATCCCCATTATCCGAGCTTCCTCGAGATTCAATATCTTATCGCCACAGGAAATTACTCTTTTTTTATTAACAGATGTTTTTTTAATGTGCATTTCATTAATTTTGTGGCTAAATTAACAAGATAAATCTAATGTCAAATACAGCAGCCCAATTTAAAGAGGCCATGAGCCTATGCAAAGAAGTTTTCATGACCAAAATGAAAGACTACGGAAGTGCATGGCGCATCCTTCGCACCAGCTCCTTAACCGATCAGATATATATTAAAGCAAACCGTATTCGTTCTCTTCAAATAAAAGGTCTGAGCAAAGTAGACGAAGGTATTGAACCCGAATTTATAGGTATTGTAAACTATTCTGTCATGGCGCTTATTCAACTGGAAAAAGGCACCGGCACATTAGACGACTTAAGCCACTCCGAATTAGAGAAGCTCTACGATAAACATATTGTAGTCTCAAAAGATTTAATGGAAAATAAAAACCACGACTACGATGAGGCCTGGAGAAATATGCGTGTGAGCTCTTTGGATGATATCATCCTCATGAAACTACTGCGTATTAAACAAATTGAAGATAACGACGGGGAAACCATTGCTTCCGAAGGTCTGGACGCTAATTATCAGGATATTATAAACTATGCACTTTTTGCTTTGATAAAACTCAGCGAAGAGAAAACTAAAGCTTAAATACCAAAGTATTTTTCTTTATTATTTCTTTTTCAAACTTCTTAATAAGCTCTTTAAAATTATAAACCGTATCATTTTGTAATGAGGCTAATAAATCCCGACTCTTTTTAAAATCACCCAAATTCCGGTAAATCTCTACCATCATGATGATATCTTCGTTATATCCGGGGTCTAATAACTTCAAAAGCTTCTCCAGATTTTGCTGCCAATCTGCTTTATCACTTTCCGATGAGAACAAGGGCTTGCCTGCTCTCACCCTATCATTAAAGGCCCACCAAAGACGAATCCTAAGATAAATCTCATCTTCCTCTGTTTTATAATTGCCCATTTCCAATGCCACCAGATACTCTTCCAGTTCCAAAGTCCCCACTGCCTCTCGATAATCTTTGTCGGCAACAAACTCAACACGACTTTCTTCATCTAACCAAAACAAAGTACCACACTTAAAACACCTGGAAAAACGCGGGATATTGGGCAACATATGAGCAATCCTGAAGCCATCAGAAAAGATTATTGAACCAAAGGTATTTCCACTAAGCAAACTTATTGTAGAAATCAAGCTCCCACATTTAGGGCATTTATAATATTGATTATCTCCTAATATCATTTTATTACTTTTTAGCTAAGATAATGGTTTCTCATAAAATCATCAAACGACTCACCACAAATCATCAGATGACTACCTAGAAGATGTAGATAGTCATCAGATGATTGTTCGAATAAATACCTGAAAACCATAAAGTCATCAGATGATTGTTCACAGACAGAGCAGACAGCCTTAAAGAAAGAAAATAAACTAATGAGTGTTTTTACCTCTTATATTTATATTTTGTATCTTTGTTAAAACAAAATGATAGAAAATGAGAACAATACAGGTACATATACCAGATAATGTTGATTTAAAGGATTATGATCTTTCAATGATAATTGCTGCGAAATTGTATGAAGATTCTAAATTATCATCAGGACAAGCAGCTAAAATTGCAGGATTATCAAAGAGAGCATTTATTGAATTACTTGGACGATATGGTGTTTCTGTGTTTAGCACTTCCATTTCAGATTTACATTCAGATATTTCAAATGCCTAAAATTGTAATTTCAGATACAAGTACATTAATTCTTTTTCATAAAATTGAGCATTTAAACCTCCTCAAGGATGTTTATGGTGAACTTACCACAACACCTGAAATAGCGAAAGAGTTTGGCGAAGAATTACCTAAATGGATTAAAGTTGAATCTGTCTCAGATAAAAAATATCAAGAATTCCTTGAAACACAAGTGGATTTAGGAGAAGCTAGCGCCATTGCTTTAGCAAAGGAGTTTAATGATGATACCTTGCTTTTATTGGATGATTTAAAAGCAAGGAAATTAGCTGTTAGATTAAATTTGAAAATTACAGGAACTCTTGGAATTATTCACAAAGCAAAACAAATGGGGATTATTGGAAAAATAAAACCTATCATAAATCTATTATTAGAAACTGATTTTCGTATCTCCAATAAGATAGTTGAAGAGTTATTGGTTTTAAATAATGAAAACACCATCCACTAAAAAAAACTCTACTGAAAATCAAGCATAAGATTTAATACCACAAATCATCAGATGACTTACCTGGAAGATGTAGATAGTCATCAGATGATTATTC
>Ga0256827_10000553_pt1 | contig 23359 bp, 19 predicted proteins | sample CV84metaG_FD_185977 | JGI IMG/M metagenome (GOLD analysis project Ga0256827, IMG submission 185977) | Hydrothermal vent microbial communities from East Pacific Rise, Pacific Ocean - CV84 | ecosystem: Environmental > Aquatic > Marine > Hydrothermal vents | place: Pacific Ocean: East Pacific Rise...
CAAAGGTTTAGAGAGTCAAGGTTGGGACATCATCTCAACGGGTGGTACATATAAGAAGCTCAATGAAGCAGGTGTAAAAGTCATCGAGATAGATGAAGTGACAAAGTTTCCAGAGTGTTTTGAGGGACGTGTGAAAACACTTAACCCTTACGTACACGGTGGAATCCTCCATAAGCGTGGTGATGCAGCACATGTAGCACAAGCCAAAGAGCTAGGCGTTGAAGGCATAGACCTTGTATGTGTAAACCTTTACCCATTTAAAGAGACTATTGAGAGAACAGAAGATTTTGGTGAGATTATCGAAAATATTGATATCGGTGGACCAACGATGGTACGCTCAGCGGCTAAGAATTTTAATGATGTTCTCATCGTGACTGATGCAAAGGACTATGATTCCGTACTCTCAGCACTTCAAAACAAAGAAGACACTCTTGAGTTTAGACGTGGGCTTATGATCAAAGCATTTGAACATACTGCAGCGTATGACTCTATGATAGCAAACTACATGAATGCTAGATTTAACGATGGTTTTGGTGAGTACCAATTCATCACAGGCAAAAAATCTTTCCAAACACGTTACGGTGAGAACCCACACCAAAAAGGTGCACTCTATGAGTTTGATAACCATTTCTCTGAGAACTTCAGGCAAGTAAAAGGTGAAGCATCTTTTAACAACATCAACGATGTCAATGGAGCACTTAAAATCGCATCTAGCTTTGGTGATGCCAATGCTGTATGTATTGTAAAACATGGTAATCCTTGTGGATTTGCTCTTAGAGATACATTGTTAGACTCTTATGTAGAAGCACTTAAATGTGACCCTATCTCTGCTTTTGGTGGGGTAGTCGCAGTCAATGGTGTGGTAGATTCAACACTGGCTGAAAAGATGAATGAACTCTTCTTAGAAGTAGTGATGGCAGCAGATTTTACAGCAGAAGCTTTAGAAGTATTTGCAAAGAAGAAGCGTCTTAAACTTTTCTCTCAAGGTGGCACTAAACTTGTAATGTCTAAAGATTCTCACGACTTTAAACACGTAGATGGTGGGTTTGTGTACCAAAACTCAGACTGTATCTGTGACAATGAAGTACACAATGCTGAAAAGAAATCTAAACTTACTGCATCAGAGCAGGAGATAAAAGACTTGGAAATAGCATGGAAAGTAGCAGGACTTACAAAGTCTAATTGTGTAGTGTATGTTAAAGACTCTGCAATGGTAGCTGTAGGTATGGGTATGACATCACGAGTAGATGCAGCACAATGTGCACTTAAAAAAGCCAAAGAAATGGGACTTGATGTATCTGGTGCTGCTATGGCATCTGAAGCATTCTTCCCATTCCGTGATAGCATCGATGCAGCAGCAGCAGCTGGTATAAAATCTATCATCGAGCCTGGTGGAAGCATACGTGATGATGAAGTGATTGAAGCTGCCAATGAGCATGGCATTTCACTTTACTTTACTACTGTTAGACACTTTTTACATTAATTAAGTATTTTAATATTTTAGTTATTATAAAATGAAGATTAATTAAAAACTAAGGAGATACCTTGAGTAAAATAGTTGTTTATATTTATAACTTTACATTCTTTTTATATCAATTAAAAATACCGATTATTCCTAAAATACTTAATATTTTATTTGTGAGGTTACTTTTTGGTTGTCAAATTTCATTAGGTGCAAAGTTAGGTAAGGATACAGTTTTAGGTTATGGTGGTTTAGGTATTGTAATACATGATCGTGCAATCATTGGTAAGAATGTTATTATAAATGCTGGCGTGTCAATTGCAGGAACATCCAAAAAATATGAAGTTCCCATTATTGGAGATAATACAATTATAGGTACTGGAGCAAAAATATTGGGTCCCGTAAAAATAGGAAAAAACTGTGTTATAGGTGCTAATGCAGTTGTTTTAAATGATATAGAGGATAACAATGTTGTTGGTGGGATACCTGCAAAAATCCTTAAAAGTAAGATAGATATTTCAGATTATCGTTAATATTATTAATGATTAGCTTGAAACTGAAAGAATATATATAGTTTAAAAATACATTAGAATTTATAAATAATATTTAAATTGAAAGAGCATTGTAGTACAGTATATTTAGTTTATTTATTAGGTAAAATTTTCATACCTGGATCTAAAACAACCGTAACATCATTTGGTACATCTTTATAAACAACAGCATTAGCACCAATTTTTACATTGTTACCTATTGTTATTTTTCCAAATATTTTAGCACCAGGGGCTATGTAAACATTGTTTCCTATTACGGGACAACCTCTTTTATCACCTTCTCCTGAGACTCCAATTGTAACTTGTTGTGATATGTTTACATTTTCACCAATTTTTGCTGTAGGTGAAATAATAATACCACCAAAATGCCCAATATAGAATCCTTTACCAATTTGAGTTGTTGCAGGAATTTCTATTCCCCAATGTGTGCGTATTAAATAAAATTGAAAATAATAAAAGGGTTTAAGTAGAAGTTTTATTACTATGTTTTTACTATTAATCCATTGTCCAAATCGGACATTTGTAATTGCATGTACACCGGGTGAACGATAGCAATTAATTATTTTTTTAACTTTATTCCCTGATATGAGATTATATGTTCTTAAAATATCTTCCTTTAATATACTCACGTTATATTTCCTTATTATAGAATATTTTTTAAAATTAATATTATTGTAGTATATCAATCATTTTATTATAGATACTTTTTTACCTGATAAGATAGGCTATTGTTAATAGTTATTAGTATATAATGGTGATTATTAACAGATAATATAATTTTTATGGGGGAGATTAACGTAATAAAATAATGAAGAAAATATTATTGGTTTTTGGTACTAGACCTGAAGCTATTAAAATGGCACCACTTGTTTTAGCATTTCAAAGACATGCACATGGAATTGAAGCTAAAGTATGTGTTACTGCACAACATAGGGAGATGCTTGACCAAGTACTTCACATCTTTGATATAAAACCCGATTATGATCTTAACATTATGAAACCAGGGCAAGACCTTTATGATGTGACAAGTAATATCTTACTAGGAATGAAAGAAGTACTTACTTCATACAAACCTGATATGGTTCTTGTTCATGGAGATACAACAACCACTATCGCTACAGCGATGAGTGCATTTTATCAGAAAATACCAGTAGGACATGTAGAAGCGGGACTCCGTACAGGCAATATTTATAGTCCTTGGCCTGAAGAAGCAAATAGAAAACTGACAGGTGTACTTACTCAATACCATTTTGCACCAACAGCCACAAGTAGAAATAATCTTTTAAAAGAAAATGTCAATATCAATGATATTTATGTGACTGGGAATACGGTCATTGATGCTTTATTGTGGGTATTAGACAAAATTAATAGTACTGAGAGTTTAAAGAATGAATTATCGCAAAAGATAAAAAGTGAATTTACTGGATTTGAAGATGGTAAAGAGTTTGTTTTAATTACTGGACACAGAAGAGAAAATTTTGGACAAGGCTTTTTAGATATGTGTTCAGCTATTAGGACCTTAGCCCAAAAACATCAAAATGTAAATTTTGTTTATCCCGTGCATCTCAATCCAAATGTACAAAAACCAGTACTAGAATTACTCTCTGGCATAAGTAATGTATATCTTGTTTCACCATTAGATTATGAACCGTTTGTATATTTGATGAGTAAATCATATCTTATACTTACAGATAGCGGTGGGATACAAGAAGAAGCACCAAGTCTTGGAAAACCTGTACTTGTGATGCGTGACACAACTGAACGTCCGGAAGCGCTAGATGCAGGAACGGTTAAGCTTGTAGGAACAAATCCAAATAACATTATAGGTGAAGTAACGACATTACTTGAAGATTCATCTTGCTACAAAAGTATGAGTCAAGCACATAATCCCTATGGTGATGGTAAAACATGTGAAAAAATTATTAAAATAATAAAGGAACAATTATAATGCAAAATAAAACAGTATGTGTCATGGGGTTAGGATATATTGGCCTTCCAACAGCAGCACTTTTAGCAAATCGAAAATATCAAGTACATGGTGTCGATGTTGTGCAAAGTACGGTGGATACTATTAATCAAGGTAATATTCATATTGTGGAACCAGATTTAGATACTTTTGTTCGTTCGGCTGTAAATTCTGGGAATCTTATTGCAGATACGAAACCTAAAGAATCAGATGTATTTATTATTGCCGTTCCTACACCTTTTCATGAAGGATTTGTTCCAAATATTGATTATGTAGTCTCTGCAACAGAGGCTATAGCACCGTATGTAAAAGAAGGAAATATTGTCATCCTAGAATCTACTTCTCCTGTAGGTACAACAGATAAAGTGGCAGAAGTTTTAGCAGAACAGGGTGTTGATATTTCAACTGTACATATTGCACATTGTCCTGAACGTGTATTGCCTGGGCAAATCATGAGAGAACTAGTAGAAAATGATCGTATCGTTGGTGGACTTAATATAAAGGCAACAGAAGAGACAGTTGCTTTTTATAAAACTTTTGTGAGTGGACAAGTGCTTAAAACTGATGCTAAGACAGCAGAAATGGCGAAATTGACAGAAAATAGCTATCGTGATGTTAATATTGCCTTTGCTAATGAACTTTCTATCTTGTCAGATAAGTTTGGGATAGATGTTTGGGAACTCATCTCTTTAGCAAACAGACACCCACGTGTAAACATTTTACAACCAGGTGCAGGTGTAGGGGGGCATTGTATTGCTGTTGATCCTTGGTTTATTGTGCATGCAGGTGGTGAAGATGCAAAAATCATTAGAACAGCAAGAGAGGTCAATACCTATAAAACAGAATGGGCAATAGAGAAAATTAAAAATGCAGCCTTAATTTTTGAAAAAGAGAATGGAAGAGCAGCCAAAGTAGCTTGTATGGGTTTAGCATTTAAGCCTAATATAGATGATCTTAGAGAATCACCAGCACTACATATCACAAGACGTTTAATTGCAGATGGTAGTATGGAAGTTTTTCCTGTAGAACCAAATGTTAAGGATATGGATGAATTTAATATAATTCAGTACGAAGAGGCTATTAATGATTCCGATATTATTGTATTTTTAGTGTCACATGATGAGTTTAAAGGTATTCGTATCTTTGGTAAAGAAGTATTCGATTTCTGTGGCGTAACAAATCATTAAAAGATCAAAATGAAATTTTTAAATCGCTTTGGAGATCAAACTCTTTTTTTATTGTCAAATATGATGTTTAGTGGTTCAACATATATTGTAATGCTAGGTATTCCTTATATGTTAAATCTAGAACAGATGGCACAATTTTCTTCTATGTATAATGCATTAGTTTTATTATTATTTACTTTTGAATTGGGTATTTCTTTAAGTTTTTTGAGATCATATCAAATTCATCATATTTATAAGTTTTTATATGTGAATTTTCAATTACTAACATTGGTTATTCTTTTATTCTTATTTCTTACCCCACTGAAAAATATTTTTTATTATAGTTTTGATTTAAATAAGATTGATATTACGTTTGAAATTTTTCTTTTAGCTATTATTGGGCAGTTGAGTTGGATTTATATTAAAAATCTTTTACAAAGTTCTAAAAAATTTGACCAAATATTTTGGCTATCTTTTCTTATTTTATGTGTTCGTATATTTGGTATGTTATCTCTTTATCTTTTAGGAGATATTACATTAAATAAAGTTCTTTTATTTGTATTTGTAGCACCATTTAGTATTATTTTTATTCTTTTAAGTATTTATGATACATCTATATTTGTAGATGAATTAAATAGATTTAATAAGAATATGTATAAAAAGAGATTACTTAAAGTCTTATATTTTTATTTAAAAAAATTATTAAGTTTTTCAAGTATTATTTATTTAAACGGAATTTTATATATTTTAGCAGGTAGGTATCTTATTATTTATTTAACTAAGCACGATGCATTAATACTTTTAGCAAACTTAGGATTTGCTTCTGTGTTCCTTGGTATCATCACAGTTCTATCAGCTTCATTTAAGGGTTTCTTAGTGGGTACATATCATGTTGGAGATCAAGAATCTATTAAAAAGTATTTAGACCAACTATTTAAGAAACTTATGTTTTATATTGGTTTAAGTGTCATTATATCTTTATGTATTAGTGCAATAGTTTATGTCATTCAGCCATCATATTTAGACATAAAAGCACCTATTTTTTCATTTATATTATTATTGAGTTATTCTTTGCTTTTTCTTATTTCTCTTATTACCTTTTTATCAAAAACAATGAACTACAACATACTCGAATTAAAGCTTAATATATTTCGTCTAGTAGTAACAGTTATATTGATTCATACTTTTATTTTAGATTATCCAATCGGTGGATTTATAGCTATAAATGCAATTATGGTTTTATCTGAAGTCTGGTTTGCACGGCAAGTCCTTAAAAGGATGAAGTATGTTAAATAAATTAATTCAATATATGTATCATTTTATTATATTTATATTTATTTTTAGTATATTTAATGATGATTTTCTAGTTCATTATTTTGGAGATAATATTTTAAAAATGATTATTATACTTTTTATAGTTTCTGCATTTTCTGATATACTCATTAATATTAAGACAATGAATACGTTAAGTGATAAAATATTTTTCACTTTTATAGGATTACTTCTTGTTGTCTTTCTTTTACAAAATATAATTAATATGGCAGATAACATCTTAAAACCGACTTTTGCATTATTAAGTATGATAGTAATTGTTTTGTTTTTTAGTAGGTATCCTATAAATAAGTTTCTTTATTTTGTTTGGTTTTCAATTGTTTTTTCTATTATGATTTGTTATTTTAATGAACCGTTAACAGAATATACGTTTAGGAAAACAGGAGGTACAGGAGACCCTAACAATTTTGCAGCACAATTGCTAGCTTTTATTTTTACTTCATTTTATCTTTATACTCAAAATAAAAGTAAAGTTTATTTATTAATTTCAATTTTATTCTTTACATACGGATTATTTGCTGCAGGTTCTAAATCAGCATTTTTAATTTTTGCGATAATAACTTTGTTTGGGATTTTAATTAAAATGAAGCGTTTAATTACACCTAAAAATTTATTGATACTGATGATACCTCTAATAGGTATGACACAAATAGATTTTAGTAAAATTGAAGCAGTATCTAATATGTTAGGTCGTGCAAATGAAACAAAAACTGCTGGTACTAGGTTTGCATCTTGGATAGCGGGATTACATATGGTGGAGAAGCATCCTATATTAGGTGTAGGTATGGGACAATATTCAAAAAATTCACCTAAATATGCAGAAACTATTTTGCGTGAAGGATCAACAGCTCCTCATAATACCTATATACAACTTATTGCAGAAACAGGAGTAATTGTATTTTCTGTATTTATATTTTTCCTTTATGTGTTAATGATGAAAAATTTAAAAATAATTATCAATAGTGAAATATTTTGGATATATTTTGCTCTTTTATCTTTACTGCTTATGGGACTAACTTTAGGATTAACATATCTAAAGTTTCAATGGCTATTTATAGCCATAATGATGCAGATACATTATCTCATCTCTAAAGGAAAACTTAAATGAAGATAGTACAAATATTACCATCGTTATATATGGGCGGTGGAGAGAAATTTACAGTAGACCTTTGTAATGAACTTGCTAAAGACACCACGAATGAGGTGATCCTTTGTGTAATAAGTAAGGTCGATGATTCTATGCAATTATTGTCTGCTTTAAATTCAAAAGTAAAGTTTGTTTCATTGGAAAAAAATATAGGATTTAATTATAAAATATTTTTTAAATTATATCAATTTCTGAAATTTGAAAAACCAGATATTGTACATACCCATATGCGATCATTGATGTATGTTACATTAAGTATTATTATGTTAAAAGTACCTTTTATCCATACCTTTCATACTTTGGCGAATAAAGAAGCATCTTCATTTATGAAACAAAAGTTTTTCAAATCGCTTTTTTCTTATTTTAATGCTACGCCAGTTGCGATTACTCCAGCAGTACAGGAAAGTATTAAAAATATTTTTGGTAAAAAATTTGATAATTTAATTCTTAATGGTGTAACAGCACTTCAAAAGAGTAATAAGTTTGAAGATGTGAAGAATGAAATAGAATTATATAAACAAAATATAGATACAAAAGTCTTTATAAATATTGCACGTATAAATAATGTTAAAAATCAAGTACTTCTTATTAAAACTTTTAAACAATTAAAAGAAAAGAATGTAAATGCTATTTTAATTATTGTTGGTTCACTTAGCCATACCCCAGTGTATTCTAAAGAATGCAAGGTTTTAGCTGGAAATATGAATAATATTTATTTTTTAGATGAAAAAAACAATGTTGGAGATTATTTATTTTGTGCAGATGCGTTATGTTTGTCTTCAGTGTATGAAGGGCTACCTTTAGTCATACTCGAAGCAATGTCTCTTGGTAAACCTGTCCTTTCTACACCCGTAGGGGGGATACCCGATGTTGTTAAAGAAGGGGTAAATGGATATCTTTCTAAAGATATGAGCGTAGATGGGTATGTTGATATTATTAAGAAAATCCTTAAAAAACCATTTGATAATCAAAAAGACATAGAGAGAATTTTTAAAGAAAATTATTCTATGGAAATTTGTAAAAATGAATATCAAAAACTTTATTGGTTACTAAAATAATAGCTTAACTAAGAATAAGATTTTCTAAATTATTTTAAAATAAAAAACAAGGAAATATATTGTGGATTTAAGAAAAACCCCAACATACATACACATACAGATATTATATACGTTCTTAGCTATTATTCTTATGACATATCATGCAACACAGCATTATAATATTAGTGGGAGATCTCTCTTTTTTGATTTTTTCAAATTTGGAGAAATGGGAGAAGATATGCTCTTTATACTTATGGGGTTTGCCGTTTTTTATACATCCTATCATTTCGTAGAACAACAATTTGGGTACAAAGAATTTATGGTTAAAACTGTAGCTAGAATATATTTAACATACTGGTTGATAATTGCTATTCCTGGGATTTTGATCTGGTTTATTTATCCTGAAATACATTCTAGTATTTCTCGACTCAGTGCAGATACTCTATGGGAAACATTTACAATGTGGTTTGGACATCCAAGGATTGCCATTATTACTTGGGTACTTTCTCATTTGGTATTTTTTTCTTTAGTATTTAGTTTAGCTATATTGTCTAAAAAATTTAAGCTTTTATGGTATGCAATTTTATTTGTTTCTACAATTAATTTAATTGATAGAGTCTTTATGGGTTCTAAAATATTTGGAGAAGAATTGTTATATAAAATATTTAGCCCGCATAATTTAGAATTTGCTTTTGGCGCGATAGCATATTTTTTTCTAAAAAAAGGATATAAAATAACTTATTATAAATCATTTTTAGGATTCGCTATACTTATCTTTATAACTGTAGGCATGTTACATGTATATACTGAATTTGATTTTTACAAAGACAGAGTACTAATATTTGGGTTAGCAGCATTTTTATTGGTAATTGCAGTAATCAATTATGGAAATTTTAAAGCACCCCCAAAAAACAATTTTTTGTATAAATTAGGTGAGGCAGAATACATTATGCTTATGATTCATGGACCTATACTTTCTATTATAGATTTTAAAATAGCTACTCATTATTCTTGGGGGTGGATATTAACTTTACTAACTATTTTTATTATACTAACTATTAGTTATTTTATTCGTATAAAATTAGAAGAGCCCTCTTTGAATTATATTGAAAAAATAGCTTTAAAAAAAGGATATTAATGTCAAAAATATTATTATTGGGTGCTTTAACAAATAAGCATGATCCTTCTAAAACAGGTGGTGTTGTTGTTTTATTTGAGCTTCTTATGAAGGAGTTGGAAGTAAGGAATATTAACTTTGAAGTCATTGATACACTTGTAGAAAATTATCAAAATTCATTGGTTGCTTTATTGTCTGTTATACTTCAGTTGATTAAAAAAATACATAAATGTGAACATGTTTCACTGCAAGCGACTACAAATAGTTTTATATTTATAGGACCAATAATGGTAATTATAGCTAAGCTATTTTCTAAAACAACAAGTATGAGAAAGTTTGCAGGAGATTTCGATAAAGTATATGAAAAATCTGGGTTTATAAAAAAATATTTGATTAGATTTGTATTAAAAAATACAAATGTTAATTTTTTTGAAACCAAATATCTTGTTGATTATTTTACAAAGTTTAATTCTCATACTTATTGGATGCCTAATGTTAGAGAACGTACTTTAACAATGTCAGCCCCTCGAACTTTTCATAAACGTTTTATTTTTATAGGAACTATAAATCCTGAAAAAGGTATAGATGAAATTTGTTCAATCGCTGAAAGATTGGATTCAGATTTTGTATTAGATATATATGGACCCATCTTGGATACTAAATATAATAATACATACTTTCAAGAACATGGGGTAAATTATAAAGGTGCACTAGTTGCCAGTGATGTTATTCATACCTTAAATAGATACGATGTAATGATTCTTCCTTCATATAGAGAAGGATATCCGGGAGTAATCATTGAAGCATTCTCTCTTGGTATACCAGTTATAGCTACCAAACTGGAAGGAATTATGGAAATGGTGCAGAACCAGTCCAATGGTATCTTAATAGATGTTAAAAATAGTGAACAGTTATTAGATGCTATGGAAAGTATAAATGATGAGAAATATAAAACGTTACATGAAAATGCAATGAAGTCTTTTGATATGTTTGATAGTTCTAAACAAACAAGTTTATTTTTAGAAAGAATTGGTTGTGAACTATGAATAAATTAATGCGTTTATTTCATACATTACGATATTTAAAATTAAAACAGATATATTATCGTATTTATTATATAGTACGTCAAAAAGTACGAAAGTTAACTCATTTTCAATATAAAGTTAAAAAAACACCTAAACAATATGAACTTTTTTTTGAAGAAAGTATTTTTTTAGGAGAAAGTTATAAAAATGGTACATTTACATTTTTAAATATTACGCATGATTTTAAATCACAGATTGATTGGAATTATCTTGAGTATGGAAAGTTATGGACATATAATTTAAATTATTTTGATTTTTTAAATCAAGAAAAAATTGATAATGAAGAAGCAATTAATTTAATTTATGATTTTATTAAAAAAATGCCTCATATTAATGATGGGTTAATGCCTTTCCCTATTTCATTGAGAGGAATAAACTGGATAAAATACCTTTCAAACCAAAAAATTAATGATGAGAAAATAATTACAGCACTTTATTTACAGTATCAGATACTTATGGATAATTTAGAGTATCATATTTTAGGTAATCATCTTTTAGAAAATGGTTTTTCTTTGCTTTTTGGTGCTTATTATTTTCATGATGAAAAACTATATGCTAAGGCTTATAAAATTTTAACTAATGAACTTCAAGAGCAGGTTTTAAAAGATGGAGCACATTTTGAATTGAGTCCAATGTATCATCAGATTATGCTTTTTAGAGTATTAGACTGTATTAACCTTGCAAAAAATAATCCGTGGAAAAGAGATGGGCTATTATTTCTCTTGGAGGAGAAAGCATCTATGATGTTAGGATGGTTAGTTAGAATTACATTTAAGAATGGTAATATTCCGTTATTTAATGATAGTACTAACAAAATAGCACCTAGAACATTCGAATTGATGGAATATGCACAAGAACTTAAGATAGATATAACTTTGACTACTTTAAGTGATTCCGGTTATCGAAAAATAAAAAATGAATTTTATGAATGTGTGATTGATGTCGGTAATATTGGTCCTGATTATATTCCTGGACATGCCCATAGTGATACTTTTAGTTTTGAGTTATATATAGATGGTCAACCTGTAATTGTTGATACGGGAATTTCTACGTATGAAACGAATAGAAGACGTATGTTGGAACGATCTACATCAGCGCACAATACAGTAGAAATTAATGCTCAAAATCAAAGTCATGTATGGGGAGGGTTTCGTGTTGCAGAGCGAGCAAAAGTAATTAGTTTAGAAGAGAATAAAGGTATAATTAGTGCGATACATAATGGATATGAAAAGATGGGGTTTTATCATAAACGAAATTGGAAATTTTTAGAAAATGAAATACAAATTATTGATGAGATAATTGGTATAAATCCAAAACAGGTAACTTCATATCTTCATTTCCATCCAGATATCATTCCTATTTTAAGGGGAAAAGAAATAATAATGAATAAAGGTAAAATAGTTTTGAATACAGAAAATATTAGAATGGAAGAATATGATTATACTCTTGAATTTAATAAGACAGTTAAGGGAATTAAAATAGCTATTGATTTCGATACTGAACTGATAATGGAAATAATACTATGAAATTACTATTTTTAAGTGACAATTTCCCTCCAGAGAGTAATGCCCCTGCAAGTAGAACATATGAACACTGTAAAGAATGGGTAAAAGAAGGTGTAGAGGTAACAGTAATCACATGTAACCCTAATTTCCCTTTTGGAAAAACATATGATGGGTACAAAAATAAACTTTATCAAACAGAGATTATTGATGGAATTAAAATTATACGTGTATGGAGTTACATGACTGAGAACAAAGGTGCTATTAAGCGTATACTTGATTATGTAAGTTATGCTATTGGTGCTTTTCTTTCTGGTTTATTTGTCAAAACAGACTTAATCGTTGCTACTTCTCCCCAGCTTTTTACTGCTTTAGGTGGATGTACCTTAGCAAAAGTACGACGTAAGCCATGGATATTTGAACTTAGAGATCTTTGGCCTGAAGGAATTAAAGATACAGGTGCAATTAAAAATAAAAAAATATTGAATTTTTTAACAAAAATGGAACTTTGTCTTTATAAAAAAGCAACACATATTATTACAGTAACAAAAGGTTTAAAAAATAATTTATCTAATCGAGGTATTGATTCGGATAAAATTGATATCGTGACAAATGGTGCAAATCTTGAACTGTTTGAACCACGGATTAAAAATAAAGAACTTTTAAAATCTTTAGGTTTAGAAGATAAGTTTATATTTGGTTACATTGGAACACATGGTTTAGCACATGGATTAGAGTTTATTGTTGATAGTATTAAAGAAATTTCAGATGATAAAATTCATTTTCTTTTTATTGGAACAGGTGCGAAGAAAGAAGCAACTATGTCATTGGCAGAAAAATTAAATTTAAAAAATGTTACTTTCCTTGATCCTGTACATAAAAGTGAAGTAGTAGAATATATTTCTATAATTGATGTGGCGCTTGTTCCACTAACAAGAACAGATATACATGCTTCACTGATTCCTTCTAAAATATTTGAGTCTGCATCAATGAAAAAGCCTATTTTATTGGGTGTGGAAGGAGAAGCTAAGGAAATAATTGAATCATATAATGCTGGTATAGCTTTTGAACCTGAAAATAAAAAAGAATTTTTGGAAAGTGTTAATAAACTTACAAATGATAGAACTTTGTACAAAGAACTACAAGAAGGATGTGGAAAATTGGCTATTGAATATGGTAGAAAAAATTTAGCTTTAAAAATGTTAAATATACTTAAAAGTGTAGCAAAAGATGAGAAATAAATGATACATAAAAAATATCATCTGCATGACGATATGGTTCAAGAGACACAGTTGAGTGCAAAAGAGAAGATAATCGTTATTTTAAAATCTATTTTTTCACTTGACTTTCCTAAGTCTCTTATATCTTCATTTGCACATTATCTTTTTGAACATGTGTATTGGAAAAGAGAAATTCACCATCAAAATATATATCGCATTCATCCTAAAGCTTCAGTTCGAAATGCAGAAAATATATATCTTGGATATGATGTACGTATTACGCTTAATTGTATTATATGGGCGGGAAAGAATTCTAAAATTGTATTAGGTGATAATGTACTTATTGGACCTGGGGCACAATTACATGCTACTAATCATGGATATATCTTGGGTGAGGGACCTATGACTTATCAAAATCGGATTGAAAAAGATATTATCTTAGGTAATGATGTATGGGTTGGAGGTAATAGTGTGTTAACAGCAGGAATAGAATTAGCTGATGGCATTATTGTAGCAGCAGGTTCTACAGTAACAAAAAGTTTTGATGAAAAAAATATTATAATTGGCGGTGTACCTGCTAAGAAAATTTCAAAAAGGAAATAAATATGAATATATTAACTTTTGATATAGAAGAATGGTTCCATATTCTTGATAATGAATCAACTAAAACAGAAAAACAATGGGCAAATTTTGAAAGTAGATTAGACCATAATATGGATAAAATATTTACGTTACTTCAAGAAAATAATCAAAAAGCAACATTTTTTTGTATAGGATGGGTTGCCCGAAAACATCCAGAAATTATAAAAAAAATTGATGCCTTGGGTTATGAAGTAGCTACACATTCAGATTTACATCAATTAGCTTATGAATTTAATAAAAATCAGTTTCGTGATGATTTAGAATTATCTATAAAATCTATTGAAGATATTATAGGTAAAAAAGTGATAACTTATCGAGCACCAGGGTTTTCAGTAAAAAAAGAAAACCTGTGGGTTTTTGATGAACTTCTTAAATTTGGTATAGAGATTGACTGTTCTGTTTTCCCAGCAAAAAGAGCACATGGTGGATTAGAAGACTTTGGTCATGCAGAACCGGCATATATAGAGCTTAAAGAAGGGCGTATTAAAGAATTTCCTATCAATATTCATAATGTACTTGGTAAAAATATTATCTTTTCAGGTGGTGGATATTTCAGACTTTTTCCATATCCAATGATTAAATATTTCATGAAACAGTCAGACTATGTAATGACTTATTTACATCCTAGAGATTTTGATCCTAATCAACCAATTATTGAGGATCTTTCGCTTATAAGAAAGTTTAAGTCTTACTATGGATTAAAAAATAGTTATGATAAGCTTGAACGGCTAATTCAAGATTTTTCATTTATAGATATAAAAGAAGCCGATAGACAAATTAATTGGGATAAGAGTAAAGTCATTAAACTTAATACAGAAGGTATATGATGGGAAATATAAAAAAAATTATACCAAAATATAATGTTTTAAATATTCAAAATGCTGTTATCTATGCAGCAAAAGGTTATAAAATATATAAAAGTCTTGACGAAGGTGAAAGTTGGGAGTTGGATGGTAAAGTAAAAGACAGTAAATATGCTTTCTGGGCAAACATTAATAGGTTATTGGCTAGATTATTACGAATTGAAGTATCTGACTTAATTGTTTTAGAAAATGGAAGTCGTGTTGTTACAGCAAGAAAAGGTATTTTTGTTGCAAAAGCTAATAGTAAAGAATATAAGCAAACTTTTTTTGTTACACGTGGTACACGACCACTTAATATTTGTATAGATAAAGATAATAGTCTGTATTTTGGAGAATATTTACGTAATGGTCCTTTTGTCCAAGAAGAAAGAGAAGAGGTCCATATCTATAAATCTAAGAATTATGGACAAAATTGGGAAGTCTGTTATACTTTTCCTAAAAATACGGTAAGGCATATACATGGTATTTTTTATGATAAGTTCACAAATAAGATGTGGTTTGCTACAGGAGACAAAGGTGATGAATGTATTATTGGAAATACTGAAGATGGATTTAATACTATAAATATAGTTAAGCAAGGTAAACAAAAATATCGTGCTGTACAATTATTATTCTTTAAAGATTTTATTGTCTATGGGACCGATACGGAGCATGAAAAAAATTATATTTATCGTTTTGATAGAGAAGGAAATAAGGAATATTCTATTCAAGAAATTCAAGGTTCTGTTTTAGCAGCGACACAAATTGGAGAATATGCTTGTATTTCGACTACGGTTGAACCTTCTGAAATAAATGATGAGCCTTATGCACACTTATGGTTTAGTCGCAATGGGATAGATTGGCATGATATATATAAAGTAAAAAAAGACATATTTAGTTTAAAATATTTTCAATATGGCAAAATATTGTTTCCGCATAATGCTATGATAAATAAGCAAATTGTTTTTACTGGACATGCATTAGAAAAATTTGATAATAAAACAGTAATTATGGAGTTGAATTTATGATAGATATTTTGAAAAGTGATTCAACTATTAATGTTAAATTGCCAATTATGGGACAAGAGAGATATATTAAAGCTAAAAGTGATAATTATGGATGGTTTCAATCAGAATCCTGTATTTTACCCTTTATTTTAGATAAAAGATTTATTTTTACTCGTATGGTGTTTATGTCAGAAATAGTGGCACGTAAAGAGAAGTTGTCTTTAGAGGATGAGAAAAACTTTTTAAATGAAGTAGTAGATTATATAGGAAAACAAAAGCTATGTGACTTTATATATAAAGCACAATCAAATGTAATTTTTAATGTATGTCCTAAAAGTGCAGTATGTGTACCTTGGGGAACACATATTGTAGATATTGATAAGTCTGAAGAAGATTTATTAATGTCATTTAAAAGTAAATCAAGACAAAAGATACGAAAAGCCATAAAAACAGGTGTTACAATTGAAAAAACCGAAGATATTAATCTTATTTATGAACATATTAAAGAAACATTAGAGAGACAAAAATCTATACATTATCCATCATTGGAATATTTAAAAAGTTTACAAAAAAATTTAGGTGAGAATTCAAAATTTTTTGTGGCTATTCAAGATGGAAAGATTCAAGGATGTGTCAATATTGTTTATGATGGAGAGAAGGGGTTCGCTATTTATGCAGGAAGTCATCCCAAACCAACATACGGAGCACTTAATTTAATGTATTATGAAATTATGAAATATTTACAGCAAAGAGGGGTAAAAACATTTGATTTTGTTGGAACAAAAATAAATATTAAACCTGATTCTAAATTTTCTGGTATTTCTCAGTTTAAAAACTCTTTTAAGCCCGTTATTCATGAAGGTTATGCATTTAAAGTTGTTGTTAATCCTTTCAAATATTTTTTGTTCAATATAATGTCAAAAATTTATTTAGGTATAAAAGGGTATCAATATTCTGATCCTATTGATAATATCAAAAGAGAACATGAAAATGAATAATGAATTAGAAAAAATATTGCTTATTGGACCTAGAAACAATAGAATGCATCTTGATATGGCTAGTGGTACAATTACTCTTTTTGAAGACTTGATTAAACAATTTGATTTACAAAATGTTAAATATAATGTTGTTGATACAAATAAAAATAACTATTCTAATTTTTTATTTGCATATATTTCTATTATTTTTCAAATTATATTTAAACAAAAGGAATGTAAATATCTTACATTACATAGTTCTAAAGATTTTTTTATTTTTGCCCCTTTAATTATATTGATAGGAACTTTATCAGCTAAAAAGACAAGTTTACGAAAATTTGGAGGGGACTTAGATGATATATATCGTACTTCTCGTAAGTATAAACGCTATCTTTTAAATTTTATTTTGAAAAATATAGATATATTATTTTTTGAAACTAAATATTTGGTAAAGTTTTTTTCAGAATACAATCAAAATGTATTTTGGTTTCCAAATGTAAGATCCAGAGATTTAGTACCAAATTTGCCAAGAAGTTTTCATAGAAAATTTGTTTTTATGAGTCATATAAGAAAAGAAAAAGGTATAGATGAACTTATTGCAGCAATAAAACTTTTTGGTACAGAATATACAATTGATATTTATGGTCTTATATTAGATAAAAAATATACTAAAGCATTTTTTGAGCAAGAAAATATTTCATATAAGGGTGCACTTGAACCTCAAAATGTCTTAAGTATCTTAAATGAGTATGATGTGCTTATCTTACCTTCTTATAAGGAAGGATATCCTGGTATAGTGATTGAAGCCTATTCGTTAGGAATACCTGTTATAACAACAAATTTACGTGCGATTAAAGAAATAGTGATACCTTATCAAACAGGAATACTTGTTACCCCCCAAAATGTAGATGAACTTGTAAAGGCAGTTAGATATTTTAATATTGAAAACTATACGGCTATGTCATATCATGCAAATATAAAATTTGATAATTTCCAATCTGGCAAACAGAGTAAACTTTATATTGAGAGAATAGTAGATGTCTAGAAAAAATAAAATTAATATACTTTTTTTATCTGATAACTTTACTCCAGAAGTTAATGCTCCTGCTACTCGTACGTTGGAACATTGTAGAGAATGGGTTAATCAAGGTGTAGATGTAACGGTTATTACCTGTGTACCAAACTTTCCACGAGGAAAAGTATTTGATGGATATCAAAATAAACTTTATCAAACTGAATATATAGATGGTATAAAAATAATACGAGTGTGGAGTTATATGTCAGCTAATAGTGGATTTATACGAAGAACTTTAGATTATATTAGTTATGCTTTTATGGCGTTTTGTGTTGGTCTATTTCAGAAACATGATATTGTGGTGGCAACATCACCACAGTTTTTCACGACATGGGCAGGGTGGGGTATTTCAAAAATTAAAAGAAAGCCTTGGGTATTTGAACTTAGAGATATCTGGCCAGAATCTATAAAGGCAGTGGGAGAAATAAAATCAGGTAAAATTTATGATTATTTAGAACAGATTGAACTTGCTTTATATAAAAATAGTTCAAAAGTTATTGCAGTTACAAATGCATTTAAAAGTAATTTGATTAGCAGAGGTATAGATGCTCAAAAGATAGAGGTTATTAGCAATGGATCAAATATGGAATTTTTTTCAGCAAGGGAAAAAGATATAACCCTTTTAAGTGAACTTAAACTAGAGAATAAATTTATTGTTGGATATCTTGGTACACATGGTTTGGCACATGGTTTGGATTTTATAATTAGGTCAATTCATAAAATAACAGATAAGGACATACATTTTTTGTTTATAGGTGATGGTGCTAGTAAAAATAAAATCATTACTTTAGCAGAAGATTTACATCTTACAAATATAACATTTCTAGATCCTATTTCTAAAGATAAAATGCCACAATATCTTTCCATCGTTGATGTGTCTTTAGCACCATTAAAACGTTCTGATACATTTAAAACAGTGGTACCCTCTAAAATATTTGAAGCCTCTGCTATGCAGAAACCTACACTTCTTGGGGTTGAAGGGCAGGCACAAGAAATCATTGAACAATATGGTGCAGGACTTTGTTATATACCGGAAGATGAAAATGATTTTATAGATAAAGTAATAGAACTTAAAAAAAATAGAAGTTTATATATAGCTTGTCAGCAAGGATGTGTAAAGTTAGCAAAAGATTTTGATCGACAAGTATTAGCAAATAAAATGTTAAAAATTTTGCAAGATATTATGTAATTCTTTGTAGGCTTCTTAGCTATTCCAATCGTACCAAGGAGTAACATTTAGCTCATATTATATGTGACTCCCCAAAAAATGAACCACTTAAAACGGGATAATATAGAAGTATATAAGCCAAAGATTATACTTGCAAGCTAGTTAGGGTTTATAGAAAATTATAGAGGGTTTATTTTTATGAATTAAACTATTTTTATATTAAGTCTAATTTATGCATAGCTCAAAAAATATAGATACTTTTTCTCATTAAGTAATTATTGGTTATAATTAATATAGAAATTTAAAAGCAAGGTTTATTTAATGAATATACTGCAGAAGTCAATATTTATTTTTTTTATAGTTGTACTTCCTACCATTACCAATATATATGCAGGTACTAATGAAGTTAGTCAGCATCATACATCAAATATTCTTCCTAAAACAAATTGGGGATTTCATCCTTTTACAATACCTAAATTAACTATAATCGTCAAGCCGGGAGAAAACATACAAGATGCTATCGATAAACTTCCAAATGGTGGAACTTTAAAATTGACTGCAGGAATATTTGATGCACATAGAGTTAATTTAAAATCGAATATAATATTTGAAGGTGCAGGAGATGAAAAAACAATTATTAATTTTAAAGGTAAGCCTGATACCTATCTTATAGGGGTAACCGGTGATATGACTAAAAATATTATTATACGTAATCTTACTTTAAATGCTACAGGTAATGGAGTAGCAAATGGTTTAGAAATTACCTATGGGGTTAGTAATATTTTAATTGAAAATATAGAAATATTTGGTGCAGGTAGATCAAATATAATGGTATGGAGTCCTGATTGGAAACGTTCGTGTCAATATATAACTTTTGAAAATATTAATAGTCACCATGCCCAATTACATGGATTTACACTTGGTTTTGTAAAAGGCATAGTTATAGCGAATTGTAAAGCATTTAATAATGTAAGTGGTGATGGCTGGAATTTATCTGAAGTCCTTTATGGTGAAATTGTAAATAATCAGAGTTATAATAATGCTAGTGGAATAGAATATTTTGGTGCATCTTATATTTATATGCATGATAATTATATAAACAATAGTAGTAAGGTAGGTATAAGATTTAGTCGTTTAATTGAGGATAAACTGTATTTAGATATGGAAAATAATGTTATCATGAACAGTTCTTCAGGAGTTGTAGATTGGGGGGATACGTATCCCACTCCAACATTTGCTGAACTTGTTTTAAAAGGTAATAAACTTTCAAAGAATAATTCTAATTATATACGTATTCGAGGAGCAGATAAGATATATGAATATGATGATGATATTGGTGTCACTAAGGCTAGAGCAGGTATAGTTAATCCTATACAACGTCCAAATGGAAGTACACCGGCTAATGATAATATTGGATATACTAGTTGGCCCATGTTTAGCAAGTAAATAAAGCTATTTCTAGAATTTAAAATTAGATAAGAATTTAATGGTATTGATATTTTGTTTTAAATTAATTCTATTTGCTATAATATACAAATCAACTAAAAGTAATACTAGAGTAATACTTTAATGGTATAATTTATACATAAAGAAAAAGCCAAACCTGTTGTGAAGCAGAGACGGAAAGCTTAGGATCTCAAATATTATTATTGAGATAGCCGAGTTGCCTATATTAGGTAGTATGTATTATACACTTCCGTTTAAAATAAAATACTTTCTGTATAATGTTTCACAACTTTCTTTTTTAATTTTATAAACAAAGGTAAACATTAAATGTATGACTATACAAAAACAAAAGCTATTTTAACTTTAGCAACAATAATTATTTTATCTGGATGTGGTAGTGTATCATCTACTGAAAAATCCATAAATCAAGAAACATCAGAATTAACACTCAATCCAATACCTGAGCGAACATCTACATCGTTAGCATTAAAGCTAAAATTTGTTGAAGATATAAATACTCAAGAGAATTCAACTATCATAAAATGGGAATTAACTAAACATGCCACAGGACAGATTGAATATGGTTTTGATAATAGCTATGGTGAGTATTCTGTAAAAGAAGAAAGTTTCAAATATGATACACATACTATACCTTTAAACAATTTAGAAGCTTCAACAACATATCATTATAGAGTTGTTTCGGAGGATGCTGAAGGTAATAAAGTTATAAGTAATGATGAAATATTTAAAACAAAAGGAAACACTACTGAGACCACAATACCGGTAGATTTAGAACCAGAAACTGTGGTGGAAACACCAATCCAGACTATTATTCCTAGTACCCCAATAAATACACAATATGAAATATCATTATCGCTTCCCGCATGTGATAGTGCTAACCCTGAAGTACAAATCATTAGTCAAAATAGTGATTGGTCAATGATTAATGATCAAACTAAACGTATTTTTTGTGTAAGACCTGGTGACTATAGTCAACTGGGTGCAATTAAAATAACTACTCACCAAGGTAGTAAAGATAAACCAAGATATATTGTTCTATTTAATGGAAATAATACACATACGGGTAAACTAAATAAAAGCCAATTAGCTAGAGTACGCTTTAGTTTTGAAAATACTGGCTATTGGATAGTTGATAGAATGGCCTATTGGAATGATTCTTCAACTGCAAATCCAATTCTATTAAAAAATTCAAATAATATTGTAATTAATAGATATTTTTTAGAAAATACAGGTACCGGTATTTATCTTTATCCCGGTTCTAATAATAATACCATTCAAAATAGTAGATTTCAAAAAAATGATTATACTATTTCTCATGATAGAGCAGCAGTTGGTTTGTTAAATAATGGAAAAAGTAATATTGCTATCAAAAATACAAAAGTGATAAACAATGAAATTGTGAATTATGTTGATGCCTTTCAAGCTATAAAATGGAATGGAAGTAATCTTAACTATGAAGGTACAATTGTTAGTAACAATGACATGTATGTAGATTCAAAACTTTATTCAGATTGTTCTGGACATCAAACACCTACCGGTTCTTGTAGTTTCTCTGAAAATGCTATTGACTTGAAATCGGGTTCTAGTAACCCTCAAAATCCAATGATTATTACCAATAATAGGATGTGGGGATTTAAAAAATCAGATAGAACCAATACTTCTTTAAGTGATTGGGGTACAGCAGTAGGTATCCATTATGGTGTAAATAATGTAGTTTTTGAAAATAATATTATTTTTAATTCTGATCGTGGGATATCTATTGCTGATCCTAGAGAAGGTTACGCAATGAGAAACTCTTCTATTTCTAAAAATATATTATACAATATAAATGGACTTGGTATATATATATCATATTCTGATAATATTAAAATAGAAAAAAACATAATTAATGATATTTCTAATCAGTGGCTTATGGGAAATACAACTACTAATTCTACAATTAAATGTAACGCAGTAGCTGATTCTATAGCAACTAATTTTAGTTTTTCTTCAACTAGTATCTATGATTCAAATATTTTTTATAATACACTTCAAGGTACTATTAAAAGTTCTACAGATGATATTTATTCTAATATTGTAGATGCACATTATAACAATCTCTCTTTTATTACAGATAAATATACCAATAATCCAAAAACAATTGTTGTTCCTTCGGTACTTCCAACTTCAGAAAGTCCACAAATTTGTTTATAATTGGTTAAATTTATTTGGATTCTAAGTTGACTACTATAATACTAACCCTAAAAATTGTGAGATTATCAGGTATTATAGTAGCTTAGTTTCATAATTTATTGAAAGTTATGTAGTTGTTGTTAAAATAGGCCTCTATGCATTGATGTGCTAACACTTATTCAGACAGGGGACGTTAAAGATTCCCAGTTAAAATAAAGAATAAGTGAGGAACAAGATGAAACACCCAAAAGAGTTTAAAGAATCAGCGATACAGCTGGTTTTAAATAGTAACGAAGAGATAAAAACAATTGCTCAAGATTTAGGTATGAATGCCAAGACATTATATAACTGGGTCTACAACTACAAACGTGATAACGATCTACAAACATATAACAGAACAAGTAATAAACCTACTGTTAAAGAG
>Ga0256827_10000554_pt1 | contig 23331 bp, 20 predicted proteins | sample CV84metaG_FD_185977 | JGI IMG/M metagenome (GOLD analysis project Ga0256827, IMG submission 185977) | Hydrothermal vent microbial communities from East Pacific Rise, Pacific Ocean - CV84 | ecosystem: Environmental > Aquatic > Marine > Hydrothermal vents | place: Pacific Ocean: East Pacific Rise...
TAACTATGGTTTCAGCTTCTGCTTTTTGTGCAGGTGTTCCACTCTTTAGTCTTTCTACTGGGTCTGCTGTTAGTGCATCTTCACTTACACCTAGTGACTTAGCTACGGCTGTTGTAGCTTCTGCTACTGTTTTACCACTTTCAACTACAGATGCAACTACTGTACTTAAAGGAGTTACTGCTATCTTTTTTTGTGGGTCTGATGGTATGGATGCTTTTAGTACACCCTCAAATGCTTCACCAGTTGAAACATCTGTACCACCTTTAGCTTCTATGGTATGAGTAGATGCATTTTCTACATCTAAAAGTTCCCAAAAACCTTTGTCATTTGTAGTAGTTGTACGGCTACCTACTGTTACTGTAGCACCACTTACATAACCATCTACTACATTTCCTGATAGGTCTGATGTTGTAGTTGTTGGTGTTTCTGTCGTAGTTGTTTCAGTTGTTGAGCTTGAAGAACTGTCATCACCACCTCCACCACCACAACCTACTAGTAATGCACTTGTTACTATCGATAGTGTTAGTGCTTTTAGTGTTGTTGTTTTTTTCATTTAACTTCCTCTTATCTTGTTGCTATCTGTTAATAACACAATTATTATTGAATATTTCAAATAGTTAGATAACATTTTACCCCCCCCCGTTAAAGTGGGCTTAAATAATTATTATTAATACTAAGTTATTTATTTATATAGATTTTTTGTTACTTTTTGAGAACTCTTTTTTTATAAATTCAATCCAACTTAACTATATAAATGCTAAACTACCATCAAAAATATGGAGCAGTAATTTGGAAGCATCATCTGAAGTATTAGCTAGAAAATATAGACCAAAGAACTTTAATGAACTTATAGGTCAAGAGAGTATTGCTCAAACTTTATCATTAGCACTTGATTCAAATAGACTCTCACATGCTTACCTTTTTTCTGGACTTAGAGGAAGTGGTAAGACCTCAACTGCTCGTATCTTTGCAAAAGCACTTATTTGTGAAAAAGGTGTGACCCATGAACCATGTGGTGTTTGTGAACATTGTATTATGGCTATAGAAAATCGTCATATTGATATTATAGAGATGGATGCTGCTAGTTCTAGGAAAATAGATGATATAAGACATCTTATAGAACAAACCAAGTATAAACCATCTATAGCAAGATATAAAATATTCATCATAGATGAAGTTCATATGCTTACAAAAGAAGCTTTTAACGCACTTCTAAAAACATTAGAAGAACCACCTAGTTATGTAAAATTTATCTTGGCAACAACTGACCCACTTAAACTTCCAGCTACTATTATCAGTCGTACTCAACATTTTAGATTTAAAAGTATCGCTACAACTAAAATAATAGACCATCTAACAAATATACTTCATAAAGAAGATATAAATTATGAAATCAATGCATTAGAGATTTTAGCAAGAAGTGGAAAAGGTAGTCTAAGAGATACCCTTACATTACTAGATCAAGCTATCATATACTCTAAAAATTTTGTAGATGTAGATACGGTAACTGATATGCTAGGCTTAGTTGACCCGAACTTTATCGTTGAATTATTTAATGCTGTTTTCAATAAAGACTACCAAAAACTTGTAGAATATACCAAAATCTTGGAAGACTATGAATCTGAAATGGTTGTAGATGAATTAATATCTTTTTTAAAAAATAAACTTTATAACCAAGATGCTATCTTTCCAGTTCTTATAATAGAAAGATTTTTTAGAATACTTAGTGATTCAAAAACACTTTTTAGCATCAATGCTGATGGCTCTTTTGTGCTATCTCTTATATTTTTTAAGATGGTTGAAGCATTGAAGATAAAAGAAGTTGATCAGATGATAGAATCTCTTCAAAAAGAGATAAATATACCTAAACTTCAAACACAAAATATAGAAAAAAAAGTTGAATTTAAAAATGAAGAGATACAAACTATAGAAACTACTCAAACTGATGATTCTATGTTTAAAAACTTAGTAAATAGAATAAAAGATAGAAATACAAAACTAGGTGAAGTTTTTGAAAATAATGTAACTTTTATCTCATACAACAATAACACCTTAACTTGGGAAAGTTGTGCAAATGATGATGGTAAAAAAACATTAAAACATGGTTATTCTGCTATAAAACAACTTGTGCGAGAAACTTATGGGTTTAGTACAAAGATAAAAGGTATAGCTTGTTCTAAACAGATAAAAGAAGTAACACAAATACCACTTCAAGAATCAAATAATTCATATTCGATGGTAGAAGATGTAGAGATAGGTGGTAGTGCTTCTTGTGTAACTGGATGCTCTCAAACTGATGAAAGTATTAAAGAGATAGATTCAAACGATATAAAAGATGAACCTATGATTAAAAAAGCTATGGAACTTTTTGAAGCTACTAAGATAACCATACAATCAAAGATTTAATAGTTTAGAATATCTTAATCAAAAAAAAGATAGGATTAGGAATTGTTGATTTTTGATTAAATTTAATATCAATTATCTAAAAAGGAATTAATGAATGATAAGTTCTGTTGCAACCATAATTATTTTATCTCTAATCGAGGTATTTTTAATAAATAAGCTTATAAAAATATCTCGATCTAAAAATATTTTACTTGATGTCCCAAATAATAGAAGTTCACATAAATTGGCTACACCAAAAATTGGTGGGATAGCTATATTTACCATATTTTGTTTAAGTGTTTTTGTATATCCATCTTTCTTATTTAACCATTTTTTAAGTATGTTAGCTATAACTCTAATTTTTATAATTGGGTTTTTAGATGATTTACTAGAACTTACACCATATCCTAAATTTGCAGTTATTATAGTTTCTAGTATTTTAATAATTTTAGATGGTTATACGATAAACTCGTTAGGTACTTATTTTTCTGTTACAACTTCACTTGGAATTTTAAGCATACCTTTTACTATATTTGCTGTAGTTGGATTTACAAATGCTCTTAATCTTATAGATGGTCTTGATGGACTAGCTGGAAGTGTTTCTCTAGTTATCTTACTAGGATTTATCTATCTTGGAGTTATACATGATGACACTATAATTTTATATTTATCATCTATATTAGCTATTGGGATTTCAATATTTTTACTCTTTAATCTACACCCTGCAAAAATATTTCTAGGTGATAATGGAGCATTATTTATTGGATTTATTATCGCTATGGTTGCTATAAAATTACTTGATTATATTAGTCCAACATCTGTGTTTTTCTTAACTGGTATCCCTATATTAGATACACTATTTGTTATGGTAAATCGTATTAAAAATAAAAAGTCGCCATTCCTTGCAGATAAAACACATCTACATCATCAAATTTTTAGACATACTCAAGATGGCAAAAAAACAGTTTATATACTAGCTCTAAGCCAAATGATGTTTACTCTTATAGGATTGAGCCTAATTGATAATTCAGACTTTCTAAATCTAAGTATATTTATAACTATCTATATGTTGTTTTTTATCATGCTTACGAGTTCGAAAAATCAGAAATGATTTTCCCACTCATAAGCACTTTTACAAATTAGTTTTATATCTTCATATTTAAATAAAGGCACTTCTTCATTGGTGAATTTAGATCTATATTTTGAATTATCTGCTATTAAAATAGCTGGGTCACCTGCTCTTCTTGGAGCTATATCTACTTTAAAATCTTTTGATGTTATATCTTTCATCGTAGTTATAACTTCTTTTACTGAAAAACCTTTTCCATAACCTAGATTAAAAACATCACTATCATTTTTATCTAAATAATCTATAGCTTTAATATGTGCAGATGCTAAATCATCTACATGGATATAATCTCTTACACCTGTTCCATCAGCTGTATCAAAATCTTCTCCAAAAATAGCCATCTTTTCTCTTTTACCTATAGCACATTCAGAAGCAATTTTTATAAGATGTGTAGCATTTGGAAAAGCTTGTCCAATTCTTGGTTTAAGTTTAGAATCTTCATAGTAAATATCAGCTCCAGCTACATTAAAGTATCTAAAAATAACAAATTTTAAAGTTGGATTTGCTTTAGCAGAGTCTTTTAAAACTGTTTCACTCATAAGCTTACTCATACCATAAGGGTTTATAGGATTTGTTAAAAAAGTTTCATCGATACCTGTTTCTGGTATATTTTTTGGTTCACCATAAACTGCTGCTGTTGAACTAAATATAAACTTTTTTACATTTGTTTGAGTAGCATATTTTATAAGATTTGTAGTATTTACAGTATTATTCATATAGTATTTAAGTGGATTTTCTACTGATTCTGGAACAACTATACTTGCTGCAAAATGTATGATAACATCAAAGTTATTAGCTTTTAATACTTCTCCGACTTGCTCAAACTCTTTTAAATCCAATTGTATAAAATTAAACTCTCTTATAGACTTTAATGTTTCTAGTGTTTTTGTAGAACCTGTACTTAAATTATCTAAAATTGTAACTTTGTTATCAGTCGTTTCAAGTAATTGTTTTGCTAAATGTGAGCCTATGTATCCTGCTCCACCTGTTATTAATATATTCATTTTCTCTCCTTAAATTGTAATTTATTTTAGTATAACATCTCTATACATTTGAATATCAGTTAAAGTATCGTGTATCAATTGTAATGTAGGAAAAAGCTTTGAAATCACGGTATTAATAGTACCCATCTTAGATTTAGGGATATAAATAACATCTCCTGCTACAAGGTCAAAAGGTATAGTTTCTCCACGAAACATCTGTTCAGCATTTACCACAAAAGTTTCCAATCTATCCATCTCAGTTCTGACTATATATATTGTTTTTATATTTGCATGAATTTCTTGAGAAGCAGAAAATCTACTAAGACTTAAAGCCTGCATAAGTGTCAGTTTACCATCTACTAATGGTATTTTACTTAACCCAACATCAGCAATTCTACCAAACATATATACAACTTGATCTGCACTACTTGGTATCATAATTGTATCTCTACTTCTCATATCAATATTTTGACTCATATCACCTTTTTTAAGTAATCTATATAGATTGACTGGTAATTTTTTCTTATTTCTTACGACATAGGCATGTCTTAAATCAGATGTTTTATATTTAATACCCTTACCTAATGATAATAATTCAACTAATGTTAGAGGGTATTCTTTTTCAAAAGAACCTGTTTCTAAAAATTCACCAAGTAAATAATAACGATTTTTCTTAATATAAGCGATACTTACTGTTACATCAGGATGAAGTAAATATTTTCTTAATTTTGTACTTATTATATCTCTTAATTCTTCATTACTTTTTCCAACAGCATATAAAAGTCCCAATGTTGGTAATTGGATAGTTCCATTTAAATTTACTATAGTTTTACTAGCTTCTGATGGATTTACACTAGTAGATAATTCAGGATGACCAAAAACTGATATAATTAATTTATCACCAACTCTAATTTTATATGATTTTTTAGATTGTTCAATTAATTCTTTCTTTTTATCATCCCTCATAACCATCATTTTTTGTGCAATTATCGCACTAACTTTATCAATATCTTTATAAATAACTTTGTGTTCTTTTGGTGTATTGGTACAACCAATTAAAAATAAAATAATAAATATATATATATAATATTTGAAAAAATAAATCATAAATAATCTCCTTACTAATTGCAAGATTATATCTATCAATTTAAAAAAGATGGCTTAATTTATCTACAGCTTTATATAAATTTTGGTTAAATAATCTTTTTTCGATATACTACAATTTAGTTTAAAATTAAAAGGTTTATCAATTATGAATAAATTCACAATCTTAGCAGTAGATGACAATAAAAACAATATTTTTACACTAAGATGTTTACTAGAAGATGAATTTAAGAACATTATTTTAGAAGAAGCTATTAATTATCAAGAAGCACTTAAAAAAGTGATTATGACACCTCCTGATCTTATACTATTAGATGTTCAAATGCCAGAAGTAGATGGATTTGAATTGGCAAATATGCTAAAATCAGATAGTCAAACAAAAAATATACCTATAATATTTTTAACTGCTTTTTTTAAGGAAGATGAATTTGTTCAAAGAGGTTATGATTTAGGTGCAGTTGATTATCTAACAAAACCAATAGAAGAAAAAAGACTATACAATAAGATTAATTTTCATATACAAATGTATGAACAAGAACAAAAATTAAAACAATATAATGAATCACTTAAAAAACAATCAACAACAGACCAATTAACAAAACTTTACAATAGACAATATTTTGATGAAATCATAACAAAAGAGATACAAAGATCAAATAGATATGATACTGCACTTTCTATGATTATAGCAGATATTGACTTTTTTAAAAAAGTTAATGATACTTATGGGCATATTGCTGGAGATCATGTATTGGCTGGTTTTGCTTCTTTAATAAAAGAAAATATCAGATTAACAGATATGGCATTTAGATATGGAGGGGAAGAATTTGTTATTTTATTACCAAATACAACCTCTCAAGATGCGAAACAATTGGCTAAAAAACTTAGACTTATTGTTAAAGATTATACTTTTGAAAATCCTAAATCTATCACTTGTAGTTATGGAATAAGTCAATATAAACCAAAAGAAAGTAAAGAATCTTTTTTTAAAAAAGCAGATGATGCTCTATACTTCGTAAAAAATAACGGAAGAGATAACATTGCTATTAAGTAAAAACAACTCTATTAAAAAAAGACTTTTTAAAATTATAGGTATAAATATATTTATAATCTTTTTTATTACTATTTTTGCACATATGTCTTTGATGTATATTGATAAACTACAAATTATTAATAAATATAATGAAGGTCATGAAAAAAATTATCATAGTGCTGTTGAAGAATTTTATAGATATATAGCAACTAAAAATGGAGATGATTATGAAAGTTTTATCTATAATATAGATAACTCAATTAGTGATGGGGAAAACTTTCTTAATTATCTTGAGAGAAAAAAGAAAACATCAACTTCAGTTAGACTTTTAAATACTTTATCTTCAGAAAAACATATATTTAAAATGACCTTTACTATTCAGTCTAGTTACAGCCTTGTAAAAGAATATAAAAAATATGCTGAAGAATATAAAAATTCTAAGGATAAAATTTTTAGACAAAAAATATTAAATAAAATGAACCGTCAAGAAGGTCAAATAAATAATATTTTAAAAGAATTTTATATACTAACAGACAAACTGAAATCTTGGGCAACAGATTTAATCATAAAAGTCTTTTGGATTTTAACATTAACTGCAACAATTATATCTTATCGACTTGGAAAAAATGTTATAGATTCTATTATTGAACCAATTGAATCTATTAAAGATGTACTAACTAAGGCATCTGTAGGAAATTTACAAGATTTACCATATATAGAAAATAAAGATGAGATAACTATTTTGTATGCTTCTTTAGATAGACTTTTTCAAAATGAAAAAGATATTGTAAAACATGCAAAAAAAATTATGGAAGGTGATTATTCATTTGAAATAAAACCACGAAGTAAAAAAGATGAATTAAGTAAAGTATTGGCTAGTATGACTGAAACTTTAAAAATAAGTGAAATTGAAAACAATACTCAGGTATGGTTAAAAAATGGACTTAATGACTTAAACATAAAAATATCTGGAGAGCAAACACTAAAAGGTGTTTCAAGAAAAACATTACTTTTCTTAGGTAAATATTTAAGAGCTAGTAGTGGTGCAATTTTTATTTTCAACAAATCAAAACAAAATCTTGAAAGATATGCTTCTTATGCTCTTAGTGATAACTTACAACAAACTTTTGAATTAAAAGAAGGATTAATTGGAGAAGTTGCATTTTCTAAACAAGCTATCATATTAAAAGATCTATCAAATCAAGACAAACATGTTATTAGTGGTACAATACATGAAAAACCAAATACATTATACATTGTTCCTTTAGTTTATAAAGATATGCTAATTGGAGTAATAGAATTAACTTTTCTTAATGAGATAGATGAAAAAAAAGAACTTTTTATCAATGAAACAACTTTAGTTGTTGCACCTGCTCTTTATGTAACTTTGCAAAGATGGGAATTAAATAAGCTATTAAAAATAACACAAAATACAAATAAAAGACTTAAACTTCAAACAACAAAACTAGAAGAAGCTAATAAATATAAAGATGAGTTTTTATCTAATATTACACATGAATTAAAAACACCTCTTAATTCTATTATATTATTATCTAAGCTTCTTTTACAAAATAAAACAGCTAATTTATCTAGTGATGAAATTAAAAAGTCTGAGATTATTCATAATTCAGGAAATGAATTACTTAGATTGATTGAAGATCTTCTGAATGTATCAAAAGTTGAAGCTGGAGAAGCAGCTTTAGATATATACAATATTAATTCTGGCGACTTTTTAGAAGAGATGAAAGATATCTTTGATCCTATAGCACAAGAAAAGAATTTAGCTTTTTATACTATAGATAAATATCATAAAAGTTTTGATACAGACAGAAATAAGCTTTCTCAAATTATTAGAAATTTTATATCAAATGCTATTAAATTTACCCATCAAGGTAAAATTGAATTGACAATTCAACAAGACCCAACTTCTAATGAACATAGAGTTTTATTGAGCGTTAAAGATACTGGAGTTGGAATACAAAAAGAGAAACATAATCTTATATTTGAAGCATTTAAACAAGCTGATGGGTCAATAAATAAAAAATATGGTGGTACAGGATTAGGACTATCTATTAGTAAGAAATTTGCTAAAATATTAAATGGTAAAATTAATGTAAAGAGTGAACTTGATGTAGGTAGTACTTTTTACTTGTCTATTCCTGTTAATAATACAGATGCTGATGTATTTGAAGAAAATGAAACAAGAATAATGAAAGAAGAAAGACTCCTTTCAACTATACCTAATCCAACAATAGATCAAGAACAAAAAACAAACCTAGATATAAATGCCATAGTTATAGATAATGATGCTAAAAATATTTTTACAGTATCTAGTATTTTAGAAAATCTAAATTTAACTGTTTTTAAAGCATTAAATTCTAGTATGGCTAATGAAATTTTATCTAATAATAAGATTGATATTAGTGTTATAGGGATTAATATGTCAAATAAAGATTCATTGAGATTAATAGAGCAAATCAGAAATAATCCAAAAAATGACAATCCAATTATTATTGCAGTGATTGATACAAATCTACCAAAAGATAAAATAACATCTATACAATCAAAAGTAAATGAAATTATACCAAAACCTATTGATAGCTCACTATTAATAGAAAAAATCCAAAAATATATTTAATATGAGATAGTATTGGAAGTAAAAGAAATTGATGTAAAGGAAAAAATCCAATCTGATAGTATAGATTTAACTGGTATTTTTTTAATACTAAAGCATAAACTATTATTCTTCCTTGTTGTTACCGTATTAATTAGTACATTATTAATAAATAAGGCTCTTAAACAAACCATTTTCTTTTCATCTCAAGGATTAGTCTATGTTGAAAAAGAGGGTGATTTTTTAGATATAAAAGATAAAGTACTAAAAAAAATATTACCAGATTATGATGATGAGAGTAGAAAAGAATTAATTAATGAATACTTTACTAGTCCAATAGTTATTCAAAATGCTGTTGTTAAATCAGGATATAATGTATATATTTCAGAAAAAAGAAATTCAGAATATCAAATACCAACTTTCTTAACATGGGGAAGTATTTATCATAAAGATATAAAAAATCTTATTCCAAGTAATGAAGATGGTGAGTTATATGTAAATAATGCTACTGTAAATAATATTTATACAGAAAAGATAGAATTAGTTTTAAAATTTGTTGATTATAATGAATTTAAAGTTTTTAGTAAACTAGATAGTAAATATATTGCAACCTCAAGTGTTGGGAAAATAGTAAAAATAAAAGATTTATGTTCATTCACTTTACATAGAAAAGAGAAAGAAGAAGAAGAATACTTTGATCCTATATCTCCATTACTTAAATTACCTGAGCCTATATATCTTACAATAAATAATCCATCGTTATATTATAAGGATATTAAAAAAGCTATAAAAGTAAAAGGTGGTGGTTCTGCACTAGTAGAAGTGGCAACAACTGGTGACAACCCTTTTATGCTTAGTCAATTTACAAATCATTTAATAGATGAATTTATACATTTTAATATCAATATAAAATTAAAAAATATAGATAAAGTTTATAACTTCATGTTAGAAGAAAGAAAAAGACTAGGGGAAAGAAGAGATGGTTATTTAAAAGAACTAAAAAAAATTAGGCAAAAAACCAACTCTGTTGTTGATATAAACTTTTTTAAGATTTCAAGTACAGAAAATAGTGCATTAAAATCAACTATTAGAAAAAATGAAATAGAAATAAAAAGATTAGAAGTATATAAAGAGCATCTTATAAATACAAAAGATATCACTAAAATAACGCTTTCTGACCGTCCTATATTTTCTTCAATAGCTGCTGTATCTACTCAAGTTGATAATGTACTTGGTAAATTTCTTATTATCCAAACAAAATACACACCACAATCATTAGTATATCAAAATGCTAAAAAATTAGTAGAAAAGCAAAAAGATCTATTGGTTTTAGATATTGGCTATAAAATCAAAGAATTAAAACTAAAAAACCAAAGAATTATAAAAAGCTATAACAATGCAAAAGATGAATTAATAGAATCAATAGAAGTAAAAGATAAAATTGACTTTATAAAAAATCATATTACAATGATAGAAATAAATTATAAACAATTGTATGAAAGTGAAAGAAATCTGCTTTATAATAAAGTTTTCATCAAATATAGTAATAGAAAATTAAGAGAAGCAATTATTGCTAAAAAACCAACAAATAAGGTAACTGGTAAAATTGTTGTAAATATATTAATCGGTGTAGTAGTCGCCGTTATTGCAACGATTATTAAACATCTATTATTTCCACTTTTTCTATCTCGTGTAGTTGTTAGTAAAATGACAAGTTCCAAAATAATGGGTGGAGTACCAAAAATATCAAAAAAATCAATAACATCAGAAGGTTTAATTGATTTTACAAAAGAAGATAAAATAGCTGAATTATTTACAACTATGCAAACACTTATCTTTTTTAATCATCCAGAGATAAAAACTATACAATTTACATCACCATATCCAAAAGATGGAAAAACATTTCTAGCAAGAAATGTTGCTCAAAGTTTAGCTTCTAGTAATGCTAAAGTAATACTTGTAAATATGGATTTGGATTTTGAAAAAAAGCAAAAGTTAAAAAAAATAGATTCAGCAAAAGATTTAAAAAAATCAATTAAAAAAATAAAACTTTATAATAAAAAAGATTTATATATTTTACCATTTAACACAACTGAAAAAAATATGCAAATTGATGCAAAACTAGAAAAATATAAACAAATTTTTGCTTCTCTAAAAAATAGTTTTGATTATATTATCTTAGATACACCTCAATATCCTATGTATAGTGAATCTTTATCTTTATCTACAATTGTAGATTTATCTATAAGTGTAGTTAAATTAAACCATACTCCAGCGAAAGTATCTGGTAAGCATTTTAGAGATATATCACAGTTTTCAAAGAAACATATTATACTGATAAACAATGATTTAATAGATATAAACTCTTCTGGTTATTCATTTGTTGATAAAAGTAATATTAAACATAATTTTGAACGATTGAAACAAAAAATATCTCAAATTTAAAAGATTTTAATTATTATAGATGTATAATTATATTATCTAAAATATATCTTAAAGGATAAATATGAAAAAAGGTTTTACACTAATAGAGCTAATCTTTGTTATTGTTATTATAGGTGTTCTTGCAGCTGTTGCAGTTCCAAAGTTTACAAATCTTAAAAACAATGCAGAGGTTAACAATATAGTTAAGATGATGAAAGATGCTGAATCATCAATACCTGGTGCTGCTGTTAATAAAATTGACTTAGAAGACAATAGATCTTTTGCTCTAAAAGACATTCTTAATTTATCTGGTGGTACTATTTCTTATAGTACAGGTGCTGGTTATGATGGAAAATATGAAATTAATGCTACAAAAACTAGTGGTATAGTAGCTCAAATATATCTTTATATTGCTGATAGAAAATTATCTACTCGTTTAGATTGTGATAATTTCCCAGAAACAAAATCTCAAGATATCTGTAAAGCAAAATTTAAAGATTCTGATAATGATGGTGGTGGTGCTGCATATGAATACTACCAAGAGACAACTTTTTAGTATTAAATATGAATAATAAAGCTTTTACACTAATTGAACTAATCTTTACAATTGTTATAATTGGTGTACTTGCTTCTGTTGCAATACCAAAATTTTCAGGACTTAGTGACAACTCTAAAATAGCTTCTGAACTATCGACAGCTTCTTCTATACAATCAACAATAGAAGCTTGTCATGGTGAATGGATAATAAATGAAAGTGACTTTATCTGTGGAAAATCTATCTCTAGTGCAACAGATTTGTCTTCTAGTGGTTACCCTAAAAATTCTGAACTAGGTGAAGGTGACAGTGATAAGCCATTTGCTAAACTACTTAAAAACACTACTAGTGGTACTTGGTCTATACGAAACACTAACGAATATAGAGGACCAGCCTCAAATGACGATAAAGGTAAAGTAAGTTGTAAGGGAGATAAGCCTTATAAAAAACCATGTGAAAAAACATATTGGGATTACAACGAAAGTACAGGGACATTCATCTTAACTTCAGAATAAGTATTAAATATTATTTATTTTGTGAATAATCCAAAAAATAAACCCTAAAATAATAGTAGATATAATAGCTATTGGTATAGCTCCAGTTCCATTTTCCATATTTTAAAACTCCTATAATCAAAAAAATAACTTTTTATTTGTCTAAATATATGATACCTTATTTTTCATAAAAAAATCATTCTAATTATATTTATTAATATATTATGTTGATTTACATTAAAGCTTTATGTGAAATTGAATATTATTTGGATACAATGTTTTTATATATTTTTAGGATATAAATGAAAGATAAAATCATAATAAACATCATATTTTCAGTTATAGAAAAGTTTTTTATAGTTGGTAGTCAGTTTATAATTTCTTTACTACTTATACGATTACTTCCTCGTGAAGAATATGGTATTATAGGTATAGTAATTGGATATTTTGCTTTTATACATATACTAAATGCTTCATTAGAATCTATCATCCTTAGAGATCATAAAAAGTACGATCATCATATAGAAAAATATATATATAATTTTTTTATATTTAATATATTTAAATCATTTTTATTTATAACTATAGCTTCTTTGTTATCTTACTATTTAGTAGAACATTTTAACAATCATAATTTTGTTTATAGTATATTTTCTATCACTCTTATTTATATTTCAGATGCAATTGTTGCCCCACTTATAATTTATAATAGTGCTAAATTCAATCAAAAACTTGTAACAAAAGTTTCTTTTTTAAGATCTGTTTTAAATGTCTTCGTATTACTTGGACTTTTTTATATACCAACCTTAGAATATGTTTTTTATAAAGATCTGTTTGTATCCATAGTTTATGTAATAGCATGGATAATTGTTACCTTGAAAATATTTGATATAAAGAGTGTAGATATAAAAAGAGATATTGATTTAGTATTTATTAAAAAATCATTTTTAGAATATTCAATTTGGTTGCATCTAAATGGTGTTGTAACAAATTTCATCTATAAATCAGACACTTTCTTTTTATCTATGTTTGTTGGATTGGTTACTATTGGTAATTATAATATAGCACTTACAAGTGCAAATATAGCAAACATAGTACCTATGGTTTTAGGTTATCAAAATAGTGTAGCTATTTCACAAGTTAACGATAAGAAAAAAGAGTTTTATATATCAAATATTTTTATAAGAATGTCAAGTTATATAGGAATTTTAACATTTGGATTTTTTTACTTTTTTGGAAATGATTTCCTTTATATTATGACTAATGAAAAAGTGAATGATGAGATATATACATATATGTTAAATGTAGTAATTGGATTAGTAATTGTTAAAAGTTTTGCTTCACCATTAAATGCCTATATCAATGTAAAAGGTTCTGTAAAATCATTATTCAAAAATGTATTATTACCAACATTATTTTTTACATTTATTGTGTATTTTTTAAGTGCAAAATATTATGGAGCAGTTGCTATTTCTCAAGCAAATATACTTGTTTCAATTTTATGGCTTGTACTGATGATAAAAGAGATTAGACGCTATGATTATGATTTTTCTACACTTTTAAATTTTAAAGATGATCTATCATTTATCAAAGGGATGATTAAAAAGTAACTTAGGAGATTTATATGAAAATTTTAATGGTTGATTTAGGTGTTGTATGGGGTGGTCAAGAGATTTATTCTTATAACCTTATGAAAAAATATAAAGAATATGGTCACTATATAATTAGTATCAGTTCACAAAATAAATTTAAAGAGATTGCTGATGAGTTTCATGAAGTATCAGCTTCTTATTCAAACTTTTTAAAACTATCAACTAAAATAGAAAATATAACAAAAAATGTTGATTTAATTCATTTTAATGGTAATCGAGCTTTATACTTATCTTTGGTATGTAAAAGAGATAAACCTTTTGTAGGAACTAAACACCTGCCATATTTTGTTGGTGGAGAAAAGGATTTAAAAAGTATAATATCACAATACTTAGGTAAAATTTTCCTATCTAAAATAAACACTTTAATATGTGTAGCAAATGCAACTTATGAAGATTTACCAACATCGGTACAAAAAAATTCAATCGTTATATATAATGGTGTAGATATTGGACTAAATAAAACTATAACAAAAATAGAAACAAATTTAAAAATGTGTTATGTTGCAAGATTTACTAAACATAAGGGTATAATTCAGGTTTTAAATATTGTTAAAAAATTATATGAAGAATATAATATTATAATAGAATTAACAATTGCAGGAAAAGGTGAATTAGATGGATATATTGATAATTTTATAAAAGACAATCAAAATCTTTGTATTAAAAATCTTGGTTTTATTAATAATCCACAAGATGTTTATAATAATTCACATATAGGTATTTTACTTTCTACTCATGAGGGGATGCCTTTAAATATTTTAGAAGCTTTTTCAGCTGGTTTACCTTTTATAGCTTATGATATTCCTGGTGTAGATGAAGTTATTATAAATGAGTATAATGGTTATTTAGTAGAAACACATGATGATGAAAAAGTATTAAATTTATTAAAAAATCTTAATGAAAATAAAGAATTGATTTTTAAAATGTCTAAAAATTCAAATAAAGACTATAATGAACAATATTCACTTGAAACTATGTCAGATAAAACAATTAAAGTATATAAAAAACTATTAAATAAAAAGGGTTAAAAATGATAAGTTGGAAAGTAGTAAATAATGTAATTTCAGAATTAAATTACAATGGAAATAACATCATAAAACCATGGGGATTTGAAACTGCTGATAGCTCTGCTTTTTTTTCATTAGAAAAAGACATAGGTTGGAGATACGAAAAACTATCAGAAGAATATACAACAGATGATACAACAAATACAGCTCATGTTATCACTCAAATGAAAGAGGGTAAATGGGAACTACTTTTAAAAGATAAAATTGAAGATAATTCTGTTATAAGAGAGATTGAAGCGACTACATTAGAAGATGGTTTCTTTATGGACTTTGTTATGAGATATAGATTTAAAAAAGATTTTATAGAATATGCTGAAATTAACAATACAAAATATTATCATAAAAATACAGATGTTTACTATCAGTTTCCAGTTGATCATGTATTTTTAAAAGGTAAAGGTTTTGATATTAATATATCAATACTAGATTCTATTGTGCCTGAAAAGATGGAACCAGTTATGTATATAAGAGATAATAGAGATGAATGGGTAGTTCATGTAAGGATGATTCCTAAAAGATGGGATAAAGAGGTTATAAAAATATGTACAAGATGGGCAGTAACAAGACCATTACCTCATAAAGTAACGAATTTTTTACTTAAATGGAAATGGCTAAAAGATCAACTTTGGTATAGAGGTGAGAAAAAACCTTATGGATGTTGGTTATTTAGAAAGTTTATAAATCCTTGTGCTTTTGGAATGGTTAGTGTACCTAAAGATTCCAAACTTATGTGGAAAGTTAAAATGGATATAACTTAAAAATGAGTTCAAATATAATGTTATTAGATAAATTAAATACTATTCATAATAAAATATCAACTTATATATCTTCTTATATAAAAGAAAATAATGGATTTAATTCACGCTCTTTTTATGGTGAAACATTTAGTCTAAATCTACTATATAAAAATAATATACTAGATCAAGAAAATAAAAATATTCTTTTGAAAAGTTTTGAAAGTTTAGATAAAAAAGATGCTGAATTTCATTGGGAGTTCAATAATTATGCATTTTTAAATTATTTAAAAGACTCAGATGACACTACTGTTAAAACATATTTAGACCCTTTAATATTTAGAAATGTACCTGTAACAAATTGGACATTATTAAGAAGTGTTTCTAGACTTATAGCTAATCAAGATAAAAAATTAGCTATAAAAGAAGCAAAAGAAAAGATTAATAACTTTCAACAAAATTCAGGACATATTTATGATAAAAAAGATGATATGTCATTTCAATATCATTGTTTTTCTATGGCTATGATAGCTGAAATATACGAAGAAACTAATGAAATATTTTTCAAAAATAGTTTTTTAAAAGGTATAGATTTTATACGAAATTTTATACTTTCTAATGGGGAAACACTTTATATAGGAAGAGGTCAAAATCAATCTTTTGGTTATGGAGCTTTAATCTATATTTTAGCACTTGCATACAAATATACAAACGATAAAACTATCTTAGGTGATTTAGAAAAAGTATATACATTTTTAAATAAATTTCAAAATCAAGATGGTAGTTTTCCACTTGTAATGAATGATAGTAAAAATAATATACCAAAAATAATAAATCCAAAAGATACAAACTATATAGGTTGGTATCCTTATAATAACTATTTTGATTATCTACCTTTTATGGGATATTTTATAGCAAAAGCTACAAGTGTTTTAGACAACTTAGATTTATCTAATGTTGAATATAAAAAACAAGTGGATTATGAAGATAATAATTTTCAAAAAATAATAAAAGTTAATTATGAAGCAGTTATAGCTAAAACTGGTGGATATTGGACAAATGATATGCCTATGCCTTTTATAGTTTATAAAGGGAAGTCTATTACCCCTATGTATGGTGGTGAGCAGTTTCAAAATAGTTTTTATACCTTAGAAGGTATCGCTATACCATGGTGTAGGCTTACAAAAACATCTTTTAGAAAATACTCTTTTAGCTGGTTAGGTAAAGATAGCTTATCCATACTATCCATTCTTGGATACCTCAAACGAGAATTTAACTTTAAAGAAGATGAAATAGTTATAGATACAAAGATATTATCACCTTTCTTTTGCAGGCATAATTATCTTTTTAAATCATCCATAATTCAAAAAGATGCTTATACTTTAGAAGATGAGGACTTTGAAGTGATTAGTAATGTTCCTTTAAAGTTTTTTACATTTGAGTACTCAGCTTCTGGATTATTAAAAAGTTTTAGAAATAAAGATAGAATAAATAAATTAACAATAAGGCTAAAATAGATGAAAATAAGTATTATAATTCCTACATATAAAAGAACAGATTATTTAGAAAGACTTTTAAAAAGTATAGAAAAACAAACTTTTCAAGATTTTGAAGTTATAGTTGTAGATGATTGTTCACCTAATCAAGATGAGTATAAAATTGTTATAGAAAAATACCAAAAAATATTTAAAGAATTTAGTTTTTATAGTAATTCTAAAAACAGTGGAGCTCCTCATAGTAGAAACAAAGGAATTAGGAATGCAAAATACGATTATGTAGCTCTTGTAGATGATGATGATGAATGGTATAGTGGAAAACTAGAGCATCAAGTAAAGATAATCACAGAAGAACCTGATACTGATTTTGTATATACATGGGCAGATGCTATAGATGAAGACGGCAACATAGTATATGAATTTAGAAAAGTTATAGAGGGTAATCCAAAATATGAGATTTTAAAAGGTTGTTTTATACCATCATCTTCAGTTATGATTAGAAAAAAAACTCTTATAGATAATGACCTTTTTGATGAGCAATTACCAAGTTGTCAAGATTGGGATATGTGGACAAGAATGGTTTTAAATGGGGCAAAAATGAAAGTTGTTCAAAATGTAGATACTATATATTACAAACATAGTAATGGAACAATAGGTTTAAGCCCAAGAGCATACAAAGGGTATATGATCTATTTTAGAAAACATTTTATTTCAGCTTTAAAAGTAAATCCTATACTTCCTATGTATTATATATACCAAGGTATTAGAATTTGGTGGAGAAAAAAAGCATAATGAATAAAATAGCTATTTTAACAAATATCTTAGCACCTTATAGACTTCCACTTTTTAATGCTATTTCTAAAGCAAATAAAGTTGATGTATTGATTTGTAAAGAAAATGAGAAAAATAGAGAATGGATAATGGAAGATAAAAATCTATTTAATACTATTACATTAAAAGGTATAGAATTTAATTTAAAAAATTCATTAGGTGATCATAGATTTATATACTTAAAATTTAGTATCATTTTTTATCTTTTATTTAAAAGACCTAACTATATAATTATTGGAGATGCCTCATTTACTTCTCACTTAGCAGCTTTTGTTTGTAGGCTATTAAATATTAAATATATTTGGTGGAATGAAATTATCACATATACTCCTATAACTAAAGGCTTTATGGATAAATTAAGAAGAATATCATTTAAAAATGCTTATGCTTTTTTAGCATCTGGAACTCAAGCAAAAGAGTTTATAAAAAGCTATGATATTGATGAAGAAAAGATTTTTATCATGCCAAATTCTATAGATAATGAATTATATAAAAATTATTATAATAAATTTAAACCTCAAAGAGAAACTCTTAGAAATACATATAATATTTCTAAAGATGATTTTGTATATTTATATATAGGACAATTCATAAAGAGAAAAAATATAATGTTAATTCTTGAAACATTTAAAGAAGCTTTATCTAAAGATAAAAATTTAAAACTATTTCTAGTTGGTGGAGGTGAGGATTACGAAAAGATAAATAACTTTATAGAAGAAAACAAGTTAAAAAATTATGTCATTGTTAAAAAATTTTTACAAGTTGAAGAGCTATCTAAAATATATACATTATCTGATGCTTTAGTAATTGTAAGTGAAAGTGAACCTTGGGGGATGGTAGTAAATGAAGCTATGTGTTTTGGATTACCTATTTTATCATCTTATACAATTGGAGCGAGTGCAGATTTGGTTGATAATTTAACAGGGATAGTAGTAGATGATTATAAAAATATTTCTAACTTATCTAAAGAATTTTTAAATATTAAAAATACTAAATGGGATAAACAATATATTCAAAACAAAGTTATAAATTGGGATAATACTATATCAATTCAATCTATCAACAAAATTATAAATTTATAATTAATAAAGCTAAATAAATTGGAAGTACTTGAGATATTTGACTTTTCTTTTTTCTTAATCTTAATAATAGTATTTTTATTATTAACAAAAAAAATGTATAAAGAAACTGGATATGTTTATCTCATGATTATGATTCCTTTAATTTATATTCCAATTGGAACATTTACATATCAAATGGATATGTTTGATGATAGAATATTTATTGTGTTCTTTAACTTAGTTCTCACATCTATTATCTTTATGAGTATAGGAATGACAGTTCTTAACTATAAAGTAGAAGAGTTTGCTACTGATTCTTCAGTATCTCATAAAATGATTCTAACTGGTCTTGGTTTATTATTTTTCAATCAATTAGTATTAGGTAAGATGACAGCTTCTTCACAAGTACTACTTGGTGTGTTTTTCTTGGTTGCAGATATATCAAGAATATTTTTTTGGGGTGGACTTGGAATACTTATTAAAAGTAACAATCCAAGAAAATATCAAATATTACTCATGTACCTAATAATTTTTATTATTCCAAATATAATAAAAGCTGTTTTAGGTGAAGAATTTAGTAGATTTAGTTTAGTTTTATTGGCCTTTTATGGATATATTGTATTTAATGAAATATTTCATAATAAAAAAATAATATCCTTTATTACATTTGCTTCTGTTGTAACACTAGGTATGAATATTAATATATTTGGTGGGGGAGATTTATTAATTGTTCGATATGGTATGCAAATAGTTCAAGCAGTTTATACTGGTGCTGTTGATCTAAAACCAGGCTTAATACCTTTTAATATGGGATTTAATATCATGCCTGATCCATTTCATATAAAACCAAAACTATTTACAATAAATGCAAGTTATTTTATGTATATACTAGGTTGGTCATTTGAACAAACTAAAAAATATCCATTTGGACTTGGTGTAACAGGTATTGCCGATTCTTATTGGAGTATTGGTTATTATGGTACTATGTTTTGGTTTTTTATGGCTGGATTATATATAGGCTATCTAAAAAAACTTGCTTATACATATCAATCTGGTTTAGCGTATGGACTATATATAAGTCAAATAGCATCACTATTTTTACTATATCGACTTGATTTTAGTTTCTTTTTTGGTCGTTTACTTATTGCATTACCTATTTTATTATATTTAATAAAAGTTAAAAAACTATAAAGGGAAAAAATGAAAAAAGTTCTTATAAATATAAGTGTAGTATCTAAAAATCACCGTGGTATGGGTATGTTTACCAAAGATATTTTATTAAAATTATTATTATATAAAGATATTGAATTTATCTTAGTAAGTTGTACTAATATAGACGATATCTTAATGGAATTTATTAAAGAAAAAAAACTAAATTTTAAACAGATAAATTCTCCTTTGCCAATATTTGAACAAATTATTTTACCTTTTTTAATTAAAAAATATAAAGTAAATAGTTGTTGGTTTCCGTCAAATAATTTTCCTATATATAAAGTTAAAAATGTAAAATATGTTGTAACTATCCATGATATTATTTTTTTAAATCCGAATATCAATCCAACAAGTATTTATCAAAAGATTGGTAAATACTATCGAACTTGGAATATTCTAAAAGGTATTAAAAAAGTTGATATAATTACAAGTGTATCTAAAACTGCTTTACTTGAAATATATGATTATTTTCATATAAAAAATAAAGTAAAAGAAGAAAATGTATTGTACAACTCTACGAATCTAATATTGTCAGAAGATAAAGAGATACTTAAAAAATATAATATTAATAATAAAAAATTTATATATACAATTTCTGGAAATGCTCCACAAAAGAATTTAAATTTTTTAATTGATAGTTTTCAAAAATTCAATAATATATATAATGATTATTATTTGATTGTTAGTGGTGTTCCAAAACAACATATTAAAGATTATGCTTGTGAAAATGTAATTATTACAGAATTTATATCTGAAGCTCAAAAAAATACACTAATAAGAGATGCTAAACTTTTTGTCTTTGCATCTTTAAAAGAAGGATTTGGAATACCACTAATAGAAGCTATGAGTTTAAATAAAAATATCTTAGCTAGTGATATACCTGTATTTCAAGAGATAGGTGATAAATATGTCAATTATTTTTCACCAACTAATAATAACTTTTTAATTGAGTATATACAAGGTGAGAATACTATTATAAATAATCTAGAATTAACAAATTCATATATAAATTCTAAATTTAATGTAAATACAACTGTAAAAAAACTAATAAATATTTTAGAAGATAAGTTTTAGCTCATTTAATTTATTAATAATACTTACATTATATATATTATTATCTATATTATGTCCAGTAGATATTAAAAAATTATTAGAAACTCCAGCATTCAGACCTGCTTTTATATCAGTGTTTTTATCACCAACTAAAATAGAGTTTTTTAAATCAATCTGAAACTCTTTTTGTGCTGTTAGAATCATACCAGGATTTGGTTTTCTACAACTACATTCACCTGTGAAGTCAGGATGATGAGGACAATGGTAAACTTTTAGAATATCAATATCTTGCTTTTTAAATTCATTTAGCATCCATGTTGTTAATTTTTCAAAATCATCTTCATTGTATTTATCTCTTGCTATACCAGCTTGATTTGTAATTATAATAATTGAAAAACCAATATTTTGAAAATATTTACAAGTTTCAAAAACACCATTTATAAATTCAAAATCTTCTATTTTATAAAGATAGTTTTTTTCTTTGTTAATAACCCCATCTCTATCTAAAAACAATACTTTTTTCATATATAATTTCTTATCTCATTTTGTACTTTTTCATAGTCTTGTGGTATTCCTATATCTATAAAATAATCATCAAAAATATATGCAGTGATTTTAAGTTCATTTATATTTTTTTGCATAAATTCTTCAAAAGAAAACTGTTTTTCTAATCTAAATGTATCAAAGATTTTTTTTGACACCATATAGATACCACCATTTATATTACCATCTTTTTGATAACTTTTTTCTAGAAAACTTGTAACTGTCTTATCATTAATTTCGACGCATCCATATCTATCAAAATCATACATCTTTTTAAGAGATAGTTGTAACATACTTCCATCTATAAGTTTTAACTTAAATAAATCTATATTAAAAAATGTATCACCATTAATTACATAAAAATTTTCATTTTCTACCAAATTTATAGCTTTTTTAATAGCTCCACCTGTTCCAAGAGGTTCATCTTCAACACTATAAATAAGTTCTAATTCACCAAAATTTTCACCAAAATAATCTCTTATCACTTCCCATTTATATCCAACAGATAAAATAACTCTCTTAACCCCATTCTTTTTTAAATACTTTAATATATATTCTAAGAAAGGCTTATCAGCTACTGGAGCCATTGGCTTTGGAACATCACTAACTACACTTTGTAATCTTGTTCCAAAACCACCTGCTAAAACAATAGCTTCCATTTAAAAACCTTTACCAAATATCTCTTCTTCTACTACTGCACAAACTATATGTCCTAAAAGTATGTGAGATTCTTGAACTCTCGGTGTTTCATTAGAGGGTACACATAGACAATAATCACATAATTCTTTCATCATTCCACCATTTGCACCCGTAAATCCTACAGTAATAATACCTTTTTCTTTACATTCTTTTAACGCTTCTATAATATTTTGTGAGTTACCACTTGTTGATATTCCTATAAAAACATCACCACTCACACCATTAGCTTGAACTTGGCGAGAAAAAAGCTTTTCATATCCATAGTCATTTCCAATAGCTGTC
>Ga0256827_10000555_pt1 | contig 23314 bp, 23 predicted proteins | sample CV84metaG_FD_185977 | JGI IMG/M metagenome (GOLD analysis project Ga0256827, IMG submission 185977) | Hydrothermal vent microbial communities from East Pacific Rise, Pacific Ocean - CV84 | ecosystem: Environmental > Aquatic > Marine > Hydrothermal vents | place: Pacific Ocean: East Pacific Rise...
AAAAAAAGGGGAAGATGCTTGAGAGGTTTAAATAGTTTTTAGGAGTTTATAATTCTCATTTATGAAAGGGGGTAAAACATAATTGAGATGTAAAATTATAATTATTATAAGTTAATGATAAGTAAATCCCAAATTTTATTTTGTATTAAAATGCCAGGAGAATTATACCATCAGATAGAGATTACTATTTGAATGAATTATTGATTTTATCGTATAGATGGTATAATACAATATAATTAATTTATTTTAAGAATAAAAGGAGTAGTTATGTCAATCACTGAACTGATGGAAAAAGCAAAAATTTCTGCAAGTAAAAGAACACGACAAGATAGAAAAAAGCTACTTGTTAAAGCTCATGTTTTAGACTCAAATGGCATCTATGATTCTAGATATTTTTCAGAACAAACAGTAAATAGAAGTAGAGTAAAAAGAGCTTAAGCTTTTGAATACTCATATTACACCATTAAATATAAAAGATAATTCTCATCCAAAAAAATATCAACTTATAGAACAAAGAAAATTTAAAAAACAAAAATACATCACGAAAACGAGTTATTTATGATATTCTTAATAGGTTTATTTATCCTTGCATTGGCTTTAATTATTCTTTTTATGATTAATCTTGAAGAATCATCAGCACTTGATAAAAAGTACCTTCTTTATTTTATAATTCTTGCTTTTATATATTCTATTCTTGACTACAATATGACATTTCTATATTTTTCTATATTTGTGATGATAGTTGGGTACACTTATGAAAAATATCTTCAAGGTAAGGTTGAAGAAAAAAACTACATTGAAAGTATTAGAAGGGAGTGTTTGGATTCGCATGAAGAAATCAGAGAATATAAACAATTTCTCAAATTTCTCTCTTTTGAAAAAAGGCAAAAAAATAAAAGTTTTAAAATTATCTCCTATAATCCATATAAGTGTCTTGTTGAGCAAAAACATTATGCTAGTTTTAATCATTTTACAGATCTAAAAATCCGATATGATGTTCATATGAGATATTATGATAGTTTAGATGATGGTATGGTATATGTTAGTGATAAAGATTTTGACACAATGAAATTGATGGATAAATTTTATAAAGGAAAAAAAGATTAATACAATTCAAAACAATTTAAGCGTACAGCAACAAAATATTTTTGATGATATTGCTTTAGAGGTAAAAAGTAGCATAGAATATGACAGAAAAGTGATGTTGTCTTTGAGTGGAGCAGCAGGAACAGGTAAAACTTATTTGCTTACCAATATTATTAGTTCTATGGCTAGAAACTATAAAGTTTTGGCTACTGCACCAACACATAAAGCTTTGAGTGTCATAGAGGAAAATTTAAAAGATTTCAATGATAATAATGTATCATTTAGTACTATACACTCTTTTTTAGGTGTTCGGCTTGTAAGGGATTTTTCAACTGGAGAAGAAGCTTACAGAGTTGATAAAAATGCTTTTTTGAAAAAAGTGGATTTTTTAATAGTTGATGAAAGTTCGATGATAAATAGTGAACTGTTTTTTTATATACAAGAGGCTTTGAGAAAAAATCAAACGAAAGCAGTCTTATTTGTTGGAGATCCTTTTCAGCTTTTACCCATCGATAACGAAAAAAATGTAGTTTTTAGTAGTATTCAAAAACAGTTTTATTTGACCGAAGTGATTAGACAGAGGGAAGATAGTTATATTATAAATATGGCTACTCAAATCAGAGATATTATTGAACATCAGCGACAAGTTTCTTTAGAAACTCTGTTTTATATGAATAAAGATATCGGTATTGATTATTTTTATGATGTGAATGCTTTTTATGATGATTTTTGTAAAAATAAAGATTGGGATACTGAAAACAAGATGATAGCTTGTTTTACAAATAAAAGTGTCAATGAGCATAATAACATACTAAGATGTAGATTTTGGAGAGAAAAAGCTGGTTTAAATGTTTGTGATAGAGATTTTTATGTAGGAGATAAAGTTATTCTCCAAGAGAGCTATATGACAAAAAAAGGCGATATGCTTCTTAATAATCAAAAAGTAGAATTGGCTTATGTAAAACCAATTTTTTTAGATGAAGTAGGGGTTAATATATGGATGTGTAAAGATAAAAATCAAAATGATATCTATATTGTAGATTCAAAAGACAAGCAAAAACATCAAGACTTTTTAGATAATGTTGTAAAAAAAATCAGAAATTCAAATCTGCCTAATACAAAAATGATGTGGCAAAACTTTTTTAAATTTAAGTATAGTTTTGCACAGGTAAAATATCCATTTGCTTCAACTATCCACAAATTACAAGGAAGTACTTTAGATACTGTATATATTGATTTAACAGATATTTCAAAGCATAGAAGTTTAGATGATGAACAGATGTTTAGGTTGTTGTATGTTGCCATCACAAGAGCATCTAAAAATGTGAAGGTGCTTTTACCTATGAATGAGGGAGAAGGTATCAGTTATATCCAAAATAATTTTTATAATACATTGTCTATAATGTAACTAAAAAGTTAAATATAGCCATATTCACGAAATTTGAATGAAATTGAGGTTTGAGTAACTTTACAAGTAGACTATGAACAAACCAACACCAAAATGCTAAAAATATTCTATCGAGATAAACCTAAAAACACTATATGAAATATTTAAAATACTTGTTGCTGGATAGATACCAGCAACTAGATGGAAGTGTGATTAAAAATCACCTTTAGCTGCACGAGCTGGTATCTCATCCATAGCTATTTTTACTTTTGTCGCAAGTTCTAACATATCTTTAGGAAGTGGGAAACCACCATGTATAGCAAGTGTCAAGTCCATAGTTATAAGATATCTATCACCATTACCATATTCAACAAGCATAATTCTACAAGGCATAAATCCACCAAAGTAACGAGAATGATTTAAGAATTTTTTTGCTATATATAAACTACATAATGAAACATTTTCAACAAACTTAACCTCATCATCTTTCGCATCAGGAATAGTAAACATTTTTGTGTCCCCAACAATTCTCATGTTATACTCTTCTGCCAAAGCTTTTATAGATTCTATTACATCTTCATTTGTAACATCTTCTTCAACTTTAAACTCATTCATCATAGCTTTTGCTGGATCACCATTTTCTGCGACCTCACTAAAAAGATCATCATATGCCTTCATAGCTCCATCATCTAATTTATGTTGTTCTGTAACTGCTGTCCAGCCCATATGCATAGTAGAACAACCTGTTGCAAAGAATGCAAATCCAATAGCTATAACCGCTGTAATCAAACTTTTTTTCATCTAAATACCCTTATGTAAAATTTGATATTATTATACTACTATAATATAAATGTTTACTATGTTATTAGAAAAATATATAAATTTTATGAAAAAGATGTAGAAATGAAAAGTTTTTACTTATAAGATTAAGTAATTTATAGTACCAAGGCGAAAGTGATTAAAAATCACCTTGCGCTGCACGTTTTGGTATTTCAACCATAGCTTTTTGAACTTCTGTTGCAAGCTTTAACATTTCTGGTGGAAGTGTAGTACCTCCATGTATAGCCAACTCTAAATCCATAGTAATCAATTTTCTTTTACCATTACCATATTCAACAAGCATAATTCTACAAGGCATAAATCCACCAAAGTAACGAGAATGATTTAAGAATTTTTTTGCTATAAAAAGACTACATAATGAAACATTTTCAACAAACTTAACTTCATCATCTTTCGCATCAGGAATAGTAAACATTTTTGTGTCCCCAACAATTCTCATGTTATACTCTTCTGCCAAAGCTTTTATAGATTCTATTACATCTTCATTTTCAACATCATCTTCAACTTCAAACTCTTTCATCATAGCATAAGCTGGATCACCAGTCTTTAACACATTGTTAAACATAGTTATATATGCAGGCAAAGCACCACTATCTAAACCTTGAACTTTAGAAATCATTCCACCAAACTTAACATAACCACCCACAACAACAATAAGAACCAATGCACCCAAAAATGCAAGTAAATTTTTTACCATTTCTCTACCCCTTATATAATACACTCAATAGCCAAAATATTTAATGGCTACTTACGATCAAGAATGTATCCCTTTTTTTATTTGATCATCAGAGCATTTTAAAAAATGCTCAAATAATAAAATAATTTTATTTAATCTTTTATACAACGAACTGAAAAACCACCACCCCTAAAACTTGTATGATTTCTTTGAACACCATCTTTATAAAAACCAAAATGTTTAGATTTATCATTATCAGTTGTTGAACTCCACAATGTACCATATTCACCAGCAAAATGAACTAATCCATCATTAGCAGCTGCATACCCCGCAGATGGTAACTTCAAAAAACTACTAAATGCATCTTCATTGTTATTTATATTTTTTACTTCTAAAGATATCTCTTCATTAGTAGGAACTCTAAAACCAACTGGGCATATGGAAGAACCATCTATCTTAGACCAATTATAACTTCTTATACTACCATCACTAAATTCACTAGTAGCCCAATCATTTGGTTTTGATTCATCTACAGTAGTGTTTAATATAAAATTACTATGCCCTGTATTTGATATATCAGTTGCTAAAATTGTTGTAGTAGATGATAATTTTTCATGACCGTCACTACCTCTCCCCCATTGAAAATAATAACCATAACATTTTTGATCATCTAAAGATATACAAAGTTCTGAGGCACCAACATTTCTATCTATCCATACTCTTTTAGTAAAAGGAGAAGTAACAGTTTTATATTCTACTCCATTACTATCAACAATGCTATTTTCTTTATATCCTTCTATACTTTCTGTTTTTTCATCACCTGTCGCTGATGGAAAACTAGATAAAGTATCGTTGGAACCACAAGCAGAAAATAAAAAAGATACATTTATTAGCAGTAGCAAATTTAAAATCTTTTTTGTTATAAACACTATATATCTCTTTCTATAACACGTTTAAAAGTATTAAAATAATTATCTTGAAGTTTTTCCAAGCTCATCTCAACATCATTTACTTTGATACTCTCACCACCAACTACGCCTATCTTTTCACATGCAAGACCATTAAGCATAGCTTCAAAAGCCTCTATATTTTCTAGTTTTACTTCTATGATAGCACGACTCATAGACTCAGCGAAGATATCTCTCTCATCGTCTACAGATATTTTCACTTCACAGCCAAGACCACTTGTAGCTGCCATCTTTGCAAGTGCTATAGCCACACCACCACTTGAAGCATCTTTTGCACACTCTAAGATATATTTTTTATTTCCCTCGATAACTAAATCCCAAAGAGCAAGCTCTTTTTTATAGTCTATTTTAGGAAGCTCCCCAGCAACCACACCACATATCTCTTTCATATATAGTGATCCACCAAACTCTGACTTTGACTCACCTACAAGATAAAGTATATTTCCATTTTCTTGAAAACTTGACATCAAAACATTGTTTTCATCATCATTTACACCAACAGTAGCGATAGATGGCGTTGGAAAAACACTAACGCCATTTGTTTCATTGTAAAGTGATACATTTCCACCTATAACTGGTGTAGTAAGTTCAGCACAAGCCTCTTTTATACCTTCACACCCTTGCCCAAACTGCCACATAACCTCTGGATTTTCAGGGTTACCATAGTTAAGACAATCTGTTATAGCAAGTGGTCTTGCACCACTCATAGCCACATTACGACCAGACTCTATAACTGCAGCAGCTCCACCACCTTTAGGATCTATATAGCAGTAACGAACATTACAATCAGCACTCATGGCAAGTGCTTTTTTATTCTCTTTTACGCGTATAACAGAGGCATCAAGCATACCACCTTTTTTTATAGTGTTTGTTTGCACCATAGAATCATACTGAGTATATATCCATGACTTATCTACAACTTCCATAGATTTAGTAAGTGTTTCAAAAGCTTCTTGATTTGAAACTTTATCAAAGTCATTTATAGTAACTTTATGAATATCATCAAGATATGCTGGCTTACTCATAGGACGATTTAGGACAGGAGCCTCTTCACTAACAGGATCAACAGGAACCTCAGCTACTTTTTCACCATGCCAAAACAGTTCCATATTTCCAGTATCTGTAACCTCTCCAACAACAGCAGCATCAAGATCCCATTTTTCAAAGATATCTATGATAGCTTGTTCACTCCCCTTTTTAGCACAAAGAAGCATACGTTCTTGAGATTCACTCAGCATAAAGTCATATGGTGTCATCCCCTCTTCACGTGCAGGAACTTTATCAAGGTGCATAATCATACCAGAACCTGAACGACCAGCCATTTCAAAAGATGAACTTGTAAGACCAGCAGCACCCATATCTTGGATACCTATAACATGATCTGTTTTAAACAGTTCCAAACAAGCTTCAAGTAAAAGTTTTTCAGTAAAAGGATCCCCCACCTGAACAGTTGGACGAAGAGATTTAGACTCCTCCGTAAAACTGTCTGAACTCATAACGGCACCACCAAGACCATCACGGCCAGTTTTTGCACCTACATACATTACAGGGTTACCATTTCCTTCAGCTTTACCATAAAATATCTCATCACTTTTTGCGATACCTAAAGTAAAAGCATTTACAAGTATATTGCCATTATAACATTCATCAAAACTTGTTTCTCCACCTATAGTTGGAACACCCATACAGTTACCATATCCACCGATACCCTCAGTTACACCACGAACAAGATAACGTTGATGTTTTGAAGTTGCATCATCATTTAAAACATTACCAAAACGAAGTGCATTAAGATTTGCTACAGGACGCGCACCCATAGTAAAAACATCACGCATGATACCACCAACACCTGTTGCAGCACCTTGATATGGTTCTATAAAAGATGGGTGATTATGTGACTCCATCTTAAAAACTGCAGCATATCCATCACCGATATCAATAACACCAGCATTTTCACCTGGTCCTTGTATAACCCAAGGTGCTTTTGTAGGAAAGCCATTTAAATGTATTTTTGAAGACTTATAAGAGCAGTGTTCAGACCACATTGCTGAGAAAACACCCAACTCTACAAGATTTGGCTCACGCCCTAAAATTTCTTTGATATGTTTGTAATCTTCTTGACTTAACTTATGGTTTGCTAATTGTGTATCTATATCTTCTAATTGTTGGCTCACAGGTGTTATCCTAAATTTTGGTTTTTAAAAAACAATTATATCTAAATGATTGTAAAAAATTATTTAAATGTAAAAGCTAGTGAAATGAAAAATCTTTCAGTGTTCTGATGTTTTTTTTCAGTGAAAAGATATTATCATATCTTATATCTTCTATCTCATACTCTTTAGTTTCTTTTGGTAGTTTTATCTTAAACTGATCGCCGATTTTTTTACCAAGAAGTGTTTTTGCTAATGGAGAATGTATAGATATTAAGCCATTTTCAGGTTCACTTTCTAGAACACCACAAAGTGTGTAAACTTCTTCTTCGTCAGTATCTAGGTTGATAAGAGAAACTGTACTTCCAAAAGAAACTTGTAAATGATCATGCAAAGATGGGTCTATAATTTTTGAATTTTGTATCATTTTGTTTAGATAAAACAATCTTTTATCTATAAAACGTAACTTCTCTTTAGCAGCTTGATAGTCTGCATTTTCACTTCTATCTCCTAGGGCAGCAGCTATCAATTTTTCTTCTGCTACCTTTGGTTTTTCATCCTCTAGGAGATACTTAAACTCTTTAACTAAAAGATCATATCCCTCTAAACTCATAGGTTCTATCATAAACCTAACCCCTAATGATGGAAACCTTTTATATAGTAAGTATTTTTTTTATCCAACTTATCTACAGTTATTTTAAACTTATCACTAAAATGCTTTATTTTTTCATGAGCTTCTTCTTCAAGTTCTGGAGTTGGTGATTCTATTTTTATCTTGAAGTAATTATTTGAATTTGAAAGTGCAACATAAGCATTATTTACTTTTAGATGATCATTTAAATCCATTATATGTTTTTGAATTTTATCATAACCTACAGTATTTTTTTCAATCATATCTAGCTGGCTTAATAGTGCCTCATTTGGTACATAACCTAATTGTGTCAACATAGCATCTTTATGCATTTTCAAGTCCTTCATTATATTTTGTATAAAAATAATATCAGTTTTTTGTAAATATTCAGTATTTATTTAAACTTTAGAGACTATAATTGTGCATCAAGTAAAAAAGTGAGTAGTACATGACAGAAGAAATACTAAAAAAAATAAAACAACTTCCACCTCTTCCAGAATCTGCAATGCAGATAGAAGCGGTTTACCAAGACCCAGATAGTAGTTTTAACGATATGGTTAAGATACTCGAAAAAGATCCACTCTTAACAGCAGATATTTTAAAAGCAGCAAATTCTCCATTATATGGTTTTTCTCGTGAGATAAATGCGATATCTCAAGCTGTTGGGCTTTTTGGTATGGGTACAGTTCGTGGTTTTGCACTTGCTAGTATAGTTAAGAAAAGTTTCGCATTAGACTTATCACCATATGGGATAAACAATGATATGTTTTCAGCACTTTCTAAAAAGCAACATGGACTTATGACTTCATGGTGTTTAAGAAAAGAAAACAGACTTCTTGGTGTTTTATCTCCAGCAGCATTTTTAGTAGAAATAGGTAAAGTTCTTATAGCTCAACAAGTTATGGCTGATGGAAAACAAGAAGAGTTTCGTGATGCACTTGCAGACCTTCAAGATGTTGAAGCAGCTGAGAGAGAGATAGTTGGTGTTGACACTCCTGAAGTAAGTGCTACTATATTTGCTCAATGGAAATTTGAAGAAGGTCTAGTTGATGTTATAAGAAACTGCCAAAACCCTGATAAAGCAGAAGAAAGTGATCAGCGACCAGCACAGATTTTACATGTTGTTCGTGTTGCAGTACCTATAAATGGTGTTATAACTGATGATAGTGTTGCAGCAGCTAAAGCACTTATAGAAAAGTATGAGCTTGATATGGATAGCTTTGATACAGCGATAGAAAACGCAAGATAATTTAAAAAATTGAAATCTTTACTCATCCGGCTCACTCTTGGTTTGAGTGAGCAAGATATAAACAATGATGAGATTGTTTATGTACAAAACTGGCTCAATAAAAAATACCTCACAAAAAAAGAAAACATCTATAAATTTAACTCTAAATATCGCGCTGGAACACTAGGTCTTATCCAAAAAGGGACAGCTTATCTTCATGTTATAGGTGAAAATATTCGTGATCTATTTATAGCAGAGGGAGATCTTGGAAATGCTAAAGAAGGTGATCTTATAATAGCTCAAAGACTTCTTGGAAAAAGAGGTACACCATCAGCGAAAATAGCAGAGATAGTGGGAAGAGAACAAAGTTATAGTATAGCTTACATAATACAAAAAGATCATCATAAATCATTAGTAGATTTAAAAACACAATACCCCATAGGTGCAGAATTAACTCATGAAGAGCTACAAACTCATAATATAGGTGATGTTTTTAAAATTGACAATAAAGAAAATACTGTTTTGGAAAAACTTGGAAATATAAAAGATCCAAAAGTTGATGAAAAAATAGTTTTAGCACAGTATAACAAACATGATGAATTTGAAGATGATGTACTTGAGATAGCTAAATCTTTTACACCTGTAGATGCAAGTAAGTACTCAAATAGAAAAGATTTAAGAGATCTTAATTTTTGTACTATAGACCCTGTAACAGCAAAAGACTATGATGATGCTATCTATTGGGATGATGACAACAGTACACTTTATGTTGCCATAGCAGATGTTAGTGAGTACGTAAAACCATTTGGTGCACTAGATAATGAAGCGATATATAGAAGTTTTTCTATCTACTTACCACATAGATCGATCCCTATGCTACCAAGACAACTTAGTGAAACATTATGTTCTCTTCAAGCAAATATAGACAGGTTAGCATATGTTTTTGAAATAAAACTAGATACAAAAACTTTAGAAGTTCAATCATCATCTGTTTATGAAGCTATTATACATTCAAAACGAAGATTTAACTATGAAGAGATAGATAAGCTTTTTAATAAAACTATAATGCCAAAAGATGATAATGAAACAAGAATTTTAAATTCTTTAACAAAACTAAGAGTTATAACAGATGCTCTTAAAGAGAAACGTCTAAAGATAGGCTATGATTTTCATTCAACAGAGATAGAGATGAAATTGGATAAAAATTCCAACTTAATATCAACAATAGAATCAGAAGAAACACCATCACATTCATTGATAGAAGATTGTATGCTTCTAGCCAATAAAGAAGCAGCAACTCAATTTGAACGTGGAATATTTAGAATTCATGAACCACCATCGCAAGCTAAACTCCAAACACTTTACCAAGAATTAGCTGGAATAGGTATGCAAATAGAGATAAAAAAATCTATAAAAGAAACTATCTCAAATATACAAAAACAAGCAAAAGAGATGAATTTAGAATCTGAAGTAGATACTCTTATCATACAATCACAAATGCAAGCTAGATACGCACCTTTAAATTCTGGTCATTTCGGCTTAGGCTTCGAACAATACACTCACTTTACCTCACCTATACGAAGATACTCTGACTTGATAGTACACAGACTACTAAAAGCAATAAACAGAGGAGATACTCAAGAGGGGTCGTATGTTCTTAGAAATATAGAAGCATTAGCAATGACCATAAGTGAAAAAGAGAGAGAAGCCAGTACAGTCGAGGTTGAATTTAAAGCAAGAAAATATGCTAGATGGGCAGAACAAAATATAAATAAAGAGTTCAAAGCACGTATCAATTCAACAGAAGTTGAGATAAAAGCTGAACTTAGAGATGAGATAAAAGGTGCTAAAATATACATAACTTCAACTGATGATGTTGTACTTTTTGAAGATGTTATAGTAAAAATAGAAAAAGTTGATATAGCAAGAGCAAAAATATATGCTAGTGTTATAGGTAAAGTTGATGTATAAGAATGAATTTGATAATCTCATAAGAAATAAAAAGATATCAAATTCTTTTATTTTTTTTGGAGAAAGCATCTTTCTTATAGATATGTATACAAAGATGATGAGTAACTTTGAAGATGCAAATATATTAAGTATCTATCATGATGAATATGATTTTACATCTGCAAAATCTCATCTTTCTCAAGGTTCACTTTTTGGTGATAGAAATATACTTATAATAAAAACTGAAAAAAAAATACCAAAAAAAGAACTTGATATTTTATTATCATTATCTGATAAAAATACAGATAATATTTTCATATATGCCTATTATGGTAGTGATCATAAAACTTATAACAATAAAAAAACTTTTTCAAAAACAAAAGCTGCAAATGTAAGGTTTTTTCATCCAAAAGAGTATGAAGCACAAAATATACTTCTACAAATAGCACAAGAAAAAAATGTTAAAATAGATAAATACACACTGTCTCATCTACTTCAAATACATAACAACGATATAGCTTTAGCTGCAAATGAAATAGAAAAATTTCAAATTTATAACAGAGAGATAACTACCAAAGATGTAGATTCTCTAGTCTTTGGTCTTGCTGAAATAAATATAGATCAATTTATAAAACATCTACTTACAAAGAAAGATTTTAAACAAGACTTAAACTCTATCCTTGAGCACGGAGAAGATGAGATAAAAATTTTAACTTCCATAACATCATATATCACACAACTATATATGTTTAATATCTATATTAGAGTAAATGGTGCTCCAAATGCTATAGATATATTAGGATACCCTGCTCCACCACAAATAGTTCAAGAAAAAGCTCAATTATGTATAAAGATAAAACCTTATATATTTTTAAAACTTCATGAACTTCTTTTAGAAAGTGAATTAAAAATGAAAAGTACAAATGTAGACAAAAATTCTATACTTCTTTCTACACTTATAAGGGTTCAAAATTTACTTTAAACTTAAATTTAATTAATAATCTTTATCATTTAAAAAAATTCTGTTATACTTCCACTATGAATAATTATATAGATATCTTAAGAACACATAACTTAAAAGCAACACCACAAAGAATAGAGATAGCAAACTCTTTAGCAATGAAAGGTCATATGAGTATAGATAGCCTTTATGAAGTGCTTCATACAAAATTTAAAAATATATCTCTTGCTACTATATATAAAAATATAAATCTTATGATAGAGTCAGCTTTTATTCAAGAAGTAAAGATCCCAAATGCAAAGTCAGTTTATGAAATAACAAAAGCTTCTCATGCTCACTTGGTATGTTCAAAATGTTCAAAGATAGAAGATATTACATTAGATTTATCTTCCATAACAACAAATGCATCAAAAATATCTCACTTTAGTATAAATAAAACGGACTTAGTCTTTTCTGGACTCTGTGAAAATTGCCAATAAAAATTTACTTTTAACAAACCATCAGCACAACTAGTATATAATCGCAATATTAATTTTCCAAATAAGGAACTCCTATGCGTGGATATAAGATTTTTGCTGGTTCAGCAAGTGTAGATTTTGCAAATGAAATTTGTAGTATTTTAGATGTTCCATTGGCTCAAGCTGATGTGAAAAAATTTAGTGATGGTGAGATTTCAGTACAAATTTCTGAATCAGTTCGTGGACGAGATGTATTTATAGTACAAAGTACAGGTGCTCCATCAAATGATAATCTTATGGAACTTCTTATCATGACAGATGCATTAAAACGTTCATCTGCTCAAAGTATAACTGCTGTTGTACCATATTATGGTTATGCTAGACAAGATAGAAAAGCAGCTCCCCGTGTACCAATTACTGCAAAACTAGTAGCAAATCTTTATGAAACTGCTGGCATAGATAGAGTTGTAACTATAGATCTTCATGCTGGACAAATACAAGGTTTTTTTGATATCCCAGTTGACAATCTTTATGGAAGTATCACTTTTGAACAATATATAAAAAGTAAAAATCTTAAAAATCCAATAATTGCCAGTCCAGATATCGGCGGTGTTGCACGCGCTAGATACTTTGCTAAACGTATGGGATTAGAGATGGTTATCGTTGATAAGCGTCGTGAAAAAGCAAATCAAGCAGAAGTTATGGGTATTATAGGTGATGTTGAAGGCTATGATGTAATCATGATAGATGATATGGTAGATACTGCTGGAACGATGGTAAAAGCTGCTACTGCGCTTAAAAATAAAGGTGCTACATCTGTTATGGCTTGTGCTACACATGGTGTTCTTAGTGGAAAAGCGTATGAAAACTTAGAACATGGTGAACTTGATGAACTTATCATTACAAACACTCTAGAGTCAAAACCACATAAAAATATCAAAGTATTAACAGTTGCACCACTCTTTGCAGAAGTGATACGTCGTGTTTATCATAATGAGAGTGTTAACTCACTATTTGCATAAATTTTTTATTTAAGAGTAGTCTTTCTTAGCAGAACTTACTGCTCTTATAAATGTTCTATGCATATTCTCTTCACCAATTAAATTAACAATTTTATATTTTTTCAAAGCTTCAAAAACTTCATTATTTGTACCTGATGTGATGATAATAGTTCCATTTTCTTTAAGTAATTTTATTGTTTCATAAAAATTATGTAATGCTGTTGCATCGATAAAAGTAACATGTCTCATTCTAATGATCAATATCTTAGCAGAGACCCCTCGTTTATGAATTAGTTCTGCATACTGTTTTGCTGAAGCAAAAAATAGAGGTCCACCTATTTCATATACAGCAATTTCTTTTGGTAATTTTTCATAATTTTCAATGTCATCTTCATCATTACTTACAATTATCTCATGCTTATCAACATCTGCCATACGTTTCATAAAAAGAAAAGAAGACAATACAACTCCAACTTGAATAGCTACAGTCAAATCTACAATAACAGTTAAAATAAACGTACTTAGTAAAACACTATAATCATAAGCTGAGCCTTTTAAGATTGAAAAAAATGATTTATATTCACTCATATTAAATGCTACAACTATTAAGATACCTGCAAGAACAGACATTGGAATTAGTTTAGCATAGTTCATAAAAAAGAGCATGATTAACAAAAGTGTAAGAGAGTGTATTATCCCTGAAATTGGTGTTCTTCCTCCATTCTCCACATTTGTAGCAGTTCTAGCAATAGCTCCTGTTGCAGGGATACCACCAAAAAATGGTGTAGCAATATTTGCTAAACCCTGTGCAATAAGTTCAGTATTTGAACGATGCGCACCACCAATCATTCCATCCGCAACAACTGCAGAAAGAAGAGACTCAACACTTCCCAAAAGTGCAATAATAAAGGCTGGAACAATATAAAGAGTAAGATCTGAAAACTCAAAATTTGGTATAGAAAACTCTATAGTATTTGGTATAGTTCCAAAAAATGTTTCTATTGTCGTTACAGGTAAGTTCATGATTTGTACAATAAATGTAAGTAAAATCAGTGCTACAAAAGAGCCTGGTATTTTAGAATTTAATTTTTTAAAATTGAGTGTTATAAAAATTGTAGCGATGGTAATAAATACAGCATATAAATTTATATCATGTACATGTATAAAATAAGTATGCCATTTTTCAAAAAAATCCACAGGAAGGTTTTTTATATCAAGTCCTAATGCATCCTTTACTTGAGTAGAAAAGATAACTACAGCTATACCACTTGTAAAACCTACAATCAAAGGATGGGGAAAATACTTTAATAAATTTCCTAATTTCAAAAATCCAAAAACAACTAAAATAACACCTGCCATCAATGTAGATATCAAAAGACCATCAATTCCATATTGCTGAATTATTCCATAAAGAATAACAATAAAAGCTCCGGTAGGACCACCAATCTGAACTCTACTCCCACCAAATATAGATATAATAAGACCAGCAATAATGGCAGTTATAATTCCCTTTTCAGGGGATACACCACTTGCAACTGCAAAGGCTATAGCTAAAGGTAAAGCAACAATTCCTACTATACTACCTGAAATAATATCTCTCAAAATTTGTTCTTTTGATATTCCTTCTTTTAATAATGTAAATAATTTTGGTCTAAAAATCATCTCTTTTAAAATCCTTTATAATTTATTTAAATAGTATAGAAAACCACGCCCAAAAGAGAAAAACTTACTACACTAAAGATAATAGTATAACCCGTTGGAAGGTCAAGGTTATATGAAGCGATAAGAGCAAATAATACGTTCAAAGAACCAAAAACTGTTGCAAATGTAAACGTATTATATCGCGTTTGTATCAACCCTATATAAGATGGAGCGATAAGAAGTGCAAAAACAACCAAAACACCAGCAGATTGTACAGATGATGTAACAGTTATAGCTAACATTAAGAAAAAAAGGAGCTCTTTTTTTACTCCTTGCATTTTTGGATAGATACCAAACATTACCAAAACTACAAAACCATAGATTACCAAATCTTTATATAAATCTTCACTTGATATAAACAAAATATCTGCTGCACTAAGCTTTAAAAAGAGTTCTGTACCCTCTGAACTTTGTGCCAAAATCAACATTATTGCGGAGATACCAAATGCATATAAAAGTCCGATAAAAGCTTCTACTCTCTGTACTCTTTTAGTTGCCCAAGTGATAATAATAGCTCCAAAAACTGCAAAAAGAAGTGTCATCATGCTCTGATACTCTCCACCCATAAAGGCAATACTTATAGCCATACCACTTGCAGCAATCTGTCCAATAGCTAAATCCGTAAATATAACACCACGCTTGATAATCTCTATACCAAAAACAGTGTGTATAAATACTAACGCAATGGCCAACACAAAGGCTGGCCAAAGAAGTTCAACTATCTGCATATATTTTTCACTATATTATTATAGTATTCTTCTAAAGTTTTACTACCATCAGCTCCTAGGTCATGTGGGATTAACACAACTTTCGCATTAGTCTTAGAAGCAATAAACTTTGCAGTCTTTCTTTCATGATATACATCTTGTAAAATAAATTTTACTTTATTTTTTTTCATAGTATTAATAAGAGCAATAGTATGTTTAGAACTTGGCGCAATCCCAGGAAGTGGTTCAATTGTACCATAAATCTTAAAATTATATCTATCTAAAAAATAATTAAAAAGCTCATGGTATTGCACCACTTTTTTATCTTTACATTCACCCATTTGTACATCAAATTTTTTAAGAAATATTTGCCATTTATTTAAAAAATCTTCTAAATTATTTTCATACTTTTGTGTATGATTACTATCTATCTCTTCAAGTTTTTTAGCTATTGCCTTTGCTATTAATGGTACCATATGTGGATCTGTTGAATAGTGAGGATTTCCTTGTGCATGAACATCTCCAAAACCACGAGAAACTGAAGTAGGAACATCTATCATAGGTATAAAATGAGAGATATCTAAAAAACCCTTTGCCCCATTCTGAATTTTACCATTATTAGCACTACGTATAAGAGGTGGTAACCAACCAAGTTCAAGCCCTCCTCCATTCATAATAAGTAAATCTGCACGATGAAGCTTAGAAAGTAAAGATGGTTTTGGTACTATGAAATGTGGATCATACTTTGGACTTGCTAAAACATGAACATGAACCAAGTCACCCCCAATTTTTTGAGTAATTGCACCAAGTGTTGTATATGTAGTTTCAACTCTTACTGATGCAAAAACGAAACTAGAAAATAGTAATAATAAAACAGTTATCTTTTTCATAATGACTTCCTAATAGTCATGTGCGCCATGCGCACCTGCTGCTATGTTTAAACTCAACATCACTTCACTTATATCTTTTCTCTCACCTGCCATTATTTTACTTCTATCATAAGTATACGAAAGTCTTAAACGCGACATTGGAAATGGTTTATAATCTATCTTAGCTGTATATCTATCTAAATCACTTGTATCTATACCACTATAAGCTGATAAATCTGTATCATTTTTTGTAATTAAATCATATCTTGCACCAAAAGAATAATTGTTATTATATTGATATATAAGTTCAGAATAAAGTCCAGCTTGCTTATCTTTAACATCTACCAAGTTCATATTTCTATATAAATATTCACTTTGCCAAATAAGCGCAGAATAACTTCCAAGTTGCTCACGAAATGTTAAATCTGCACCATAAATATCTGTTGCATTATCTGTTGTATTTTTACCATGAGCTAAACTTACACCACCCAATACAGAAAGGTCATCTCCAATATCTACACTTGATTTTATATAACCAATATAAAGATTATTTTTTGAGTCATCACCAAAACTTCTTCCATTTGTCCCCTGCATCCCTTCAGCTCCAATCATAAGATAAGTATCTGTTGGTGCAATCCATTGAAGTTGTATACCTGGATCACTAATACTATCTGGTCCAAAAAGAGCCTTATATATAAGAGGTTGAGAATCAAAATTCCAACTATGTTGATGTTTTTTATTTATACGTCCAAATGAACTTTTAAATTTACCCGCTTTAATACGTAAAGAATAAGGGAGTGAGGTAGTTTGAACATATGCTTCACCTATTTCAAACTCATCCGGATGTAAATGAAAGTTTGCAAAAGCTTCAAAATAAGGATCCACTACAGCATGAATTGCAAACTCTGCATAATTTAAATTAAATCCTCTGTTTTTATTGAATGGTAAATGGATATCGCCTGAGTTTATAAAACCTGGTATTGCTGCATTTTCATAATCACTATTTGACACATTACGACTTAATGCTGACATATTTAAGATAAGTGCCATATCTGGCAAATACGCGTTTTGTGAAAAACTTGCAGATTGATTTGTATTTTTTTGCTCAATCTTAGTTAATTTTTGCTCAACTTTTTGTGCTTCTTCTTGATGATTTTTTTCTATATCATCTAACTTTGCTTCCAGTTCTGATATGACTGCTTTTTGTTGTTGTAATTGATCTTTAATCGCATCCATCTCTGCATCAGCAAAGAGTGAAGATGCTACAAAAAAAGAGAGTACTATTTTCTTTTTCATATTTTCTCCATAATATTTTATTGTAATGATATTTTTTATTTTTGAAATATTAAGAATAAAATGGTGGAGCACGAGCACTAAAAGAGAGACTGCACGTTACTTTTATAGGAGTATTTGGTTTTGATAAAATAGCTTCACAAAGAGTTGAAAAAAGTTTTATGTAAATAACTTCTACAGGAGTATCTATATCTGTCACATTATGCTGTATTGTACATATTTGACAATCACTATGTTGCTTTAAATCATTATGATGGTGCAATAAACCAACAAATGAAGCAATAATAAAAATGATACTAATATATCTTACAATTAACTTATTTTTCATAGATGAAATTATAACTCTTTTTTCATAATTTTAACAACTCTATCAGCACATTTTTTGTATAATTGCAAAATTATCTTTACATTATAGGAAACCTATTTGAAAAATATTAGAAACTTCTCTATCATCGCTCATATTGACCATGGAAAGTCTACTTTGGCTGACCGTATCATTCAAGAGTGTGGCTCTGTGACTGAACGTGAAATGTCAACACAAATGATGGACACAATGGACATCGAACAAGAGCGTGGTATCACTATAAAAGCACAATCTGTAAGACTTGATTATATCAAAGATGGTGAGCATTATATACTTAACCTTATCGACACTCCGGGACACGTTGACTTCTCGTATGAAGTGAGTAAATCTCTCGCCTCTTCTGATGGAGCACTACTTATAGTAGATGCGGCACAAGGTGTTGAAGCTCAGACTATTGCAAATGTGTATCTAGCACTTGATAATGATCTTGAACTTATCCCTGTTATAAACAAGATAGATTTACCTGCTGCAGATCCAGATAAAGTAGCCGAAGAGATAGAAGAAGCTATAGGGATAGATGCAACTGATGCTTGTTTGGTAAGTGCCAAAAGTGGTATAGGTATACGTGAACTGATAGATGCTATAGTTGATCGTGTTCCAGCACCTGTAGGTAACCCTGATGATACGACAAAAGCTATTATCTATGACTCATGGTTTGACTCATATCTAGGAGCTCTTGCACTTGTTCGTGTTTTTGATGGAAAAATCTCCAAAGGACAAAACATTAAACTTATGAGTAATGGTGAAGAACATACAGTTTTAGACTTGATGTACCCACACCCTATGAAGAAAATTAAAACTAAAGCCATAGAGTCTGGTGAGATTGGTATTGTTGTGCTTGGTCTTAAGGAGGTAAGTGTTGTAAATGTTGGAGATACTATAACTGATGCTAAAAATCCTACGCCAGAACCTGTTGGAGATTATGAACCGGCAAAACCTTTTGTATTTGCTGGAATATACCCTATAGATACCGACAAGTTTGAAGATTTAAGAGACGCACTAGACAAACTAAAACTCAATGACTCTTCGCTCTCTTATGAACCAGAGACTTCTATAGCACTTGGATTTGGTTTTCGTGTTGGATTTCTTGGGATGCTTCATATGGAAGTTATCAAAGAGAGACTAGAGCGTGAGTTCAACCTAGATCTTATCGCTTCGGCACCTTCTGTTGTCTACAACGTCTTTTTAACAGATGGTAGTGAAGTATCAGTGCAAAACCCTTCAGAGCTACCTCCTATACAGAAGATAGATCATATAGAAGAACCATATGTTAGAGCAACTGTAATCACACCAAGTGAGTACCTTGGAAATATCATCACTCTTTTGGTCTCTAAACGGGGAACTCAAACAAAGATGAGTTACTTAAATGAAGAGAGAGTTCTTCTAGAGTATGAGATCCCTATGAATGAAATTGTTATGGATTTTTACGATACGCTTAAATCTATCTCAAAAGGGTACGCATCATTTGATTATGAGCCTATAGAGTTTAGAGAGGGTGACCTTGTTAAACTTGACATTAAAGTGGCTGGTGAAGCGGTAGATGCACTTAGTATCATTGTACCTCGAAACCAAGCCCTTCCTCGTGGTCGCGTTCTTGTTAAAAATATGAAAGAGCTTATCCCTAGACAGCTTTTTGAAGTTGCAGTACAAGCCTCACTTGGTAGTCAAATTATCGCTAGAGAAACTGTGAAATCTATGGGTAAAAATGTTACTGCGAAGTGTTATGGTGGAGATATTACTCGTAAACGTAAACTCTTAGAGAAACAAAAAGCGGGTAAAAAGCGTATGAAATCTATAGGAAAAGTACAACTCCCTCAAGAGGCATTTATGTCTGTTTTAAAGATGGACTAAAAAAGATGAAATGTATGGTGTGCGAGAATTATTCTCTCACTCATATATGTAAATCATGTCAAAATATATACCTAACGCCAATAATCTATAAAAGAGACCTATTAGAAGATATAACCGTTATATCTTTTTACAAATATGATGAAATAAAAGATTTATTGCACACAAAACATACAGATCTTGGATACTACATATTTAATATATTGGCACAAAATAGTTTTTTAAAATTTGCACAAGAGTTTAAATATACTCAAAAACTAACTTCTATACCAATAGATGATAACGTATTAAATAATTATTCACATACAGCAATACTCAACAAACATCTAAAATCACCATATATTCATCCTGTATACAATAGATTAAGAGCAACAAACCATATAAATTATTCTGGAAAAAGTAAGCTTTTTAGAATACAAAATCCAAGAAATTTTACACTAAACAAACTTCCAAAAAATGATGTGATTTTAGTAGACGATATTATCACTACTGGTTCAACACTTACACAAGCTATAGAGCTACTTAAAAAAAATAAAATCAATGTATTGTTTTGCCTAACTTTATGTGATCTAAGAAACAGATAAAAATTATTTTTTTACATAAAACAACAAAAATTTCACTATATAATTTAATATCTATATAAGTAAAAGCTAGATAGTATACTAAATCAAAAAAAGATATTGGTAGTACTATAAAATAAGTCTATTTTTATCAATTGAATATTGATTTAGTATAAAAATATCTTATACTAAGTATCTAAACAGGAGCTAGCAGGTATAGAGTTTTTAAGTATACACTTCTGATATTATCAGATACACATTACGTAGTAGTCAATCTTTAGTGATTTTTACACTTTAGATAAACATTTTGATACTTTATTGATTATATATTGATGAAGTTTATAAAATTCAAGTAGGAGAATTAAATGTCTTATACGAAAGTATTATTGTCATTGGGCTTGATTGTAGCCTTTTCAGGTTGTGCACAAAAAGTTCAAATGCAAAATATGGTTGTGAAAAACACTGAACATGTTTTTCACAGTCCAGAATATGAAACTCAGATAAGAGTTTTACCAATTGTTGGAGAAAGAGGAACAAATTCTGTAGAAAATAGAGAATTTGAAAGAGCATTAGTTGCGAGTTTAAAAGATGCTAATCTTTTTTCTAAAGATGGTAAATATAAACTAAAAGCAGATATCTTAGAATTAAATGCGCCTGCATTTGGTTACAATGTAACAGCAACTATGAATGTAAGATATACACTATTAGACAATGAAAATGCTAATATTATTTTCACAAGAACTATCGAGAAATCATACACTACAACTATGGATGATTCATATGTAGCTGATGAAAGAGTTAAACTAGCAAAAGAGGGAGCAGCAAAAGAAAACATATCTGCATTCTTAATGTCAAGAGAGTTACAGATAGATACAAGAGTTAAAAAAGAAGCTAAACTTAAAACAAAAGTTCAAGCACCAAAAGATGAATCTCTTATAGTTACACCTTCAGTTCCAGTAACTGTTGAATCTGTAAATGTTAATGAGTTTTAATTACTAAAAAACAAAAAATGTTTTTGTTAATTATTTTTTAAGAGATAATTCATAATAAAAAAAGTAAAATAGTAAGATATTTTATATTAAATCAAAGGAATATAATGAAATTAAATGTACTAATGATGTTATCTGGAGTAATAGCTGCTTCTTTGATAACTGGATGTGGTAAAAAACCTGAAGCACCGAAGCCTGTGGTAGTAGAAGTTGAAAAGCCTCGTGAACTTAAACCTGCTATGCTTGTTATTGATTCAAATATCGAAACAAAAACTGCAACTAAAAAGAAAAAAGAAGAGATTGAATACACTGTTCAATACATGAATAATACAGACAATTCTTATGCAACAATTAGCCTTAAAAATGTTGGTGATAAAGTTTTAAAAATCAATGGTATTAAATTTATCAATGATGAAGATAAGCACTTTAAACTTACATCTGGATGTAGTGATGCAATAAGTGCACATAAAGAGTGTATGTTACATGTATGGTTTAATGCTGAATATGCTGGTGAATACAAAGCTATGGTTCAAGTTCTTAATGATACTAAAAAACCAAAAGCAAATATTGATATCATTGCAAAAGCTATAAACTTAAAAACTGCACAGATCAATCCATATAGCCCAAAAGTCGCTACTATAGATCCACGTAAAGTAACAGAACTTAAGTTTTATAAAAAAGGTGATTTTAACGAGATTAAAATCCTTAATGACGGTGTTAAAAGTATCTCTCTAGATGGTTATTCATTAGAAGGTGATGCTACAAAATATTCATATACAAGCTTTTGTCCTAAAACTTTAGCAGCTGGTGAAAACTGTACTATTAGATTTAACTATATCAAAAAAGACTCTAACTTAGCTAGTGCTTATTTTAAAATAAAATCAGATGCTATTATGTTCCCATCAAATACTATTAAACTTCTTGGTAAACCAAGAATAGTAAATATTCAGCCAGGACTTGTAAAAGCTCCTAAAATACTTGTAAGAGCTGCTCAAGATGAAGATATGATCTTAAAAGTTAAAGGTAATGTTGCAACTATGCCATCTGATATAAGCCAACAAATAAACAACATAGAAAAATTCCAAGAAGATTTTTCTAAAGTAAAACATGTTTATTACTACAGAATAATATATCAAAATGCAAATTTACACCCTATGTATAAAAAAAGCTTTGAAGAAATTGTAAAATACAACTTCCAAAAAAATGGATATAAACTTGCAACAACTGCAGATCAAGCTGATAAAATTGTAAACATTTATCCTAAAGTAGAAATAACAAAAAAGAAATTGGAGAATGGTTCAATTGCTCTATATATCAATGCTGACGTTGTAGCTAGACTAGTAACAAAATCAGCTACTAAAAGTAGTGTATAAACAAATGAAAACTTATCTTTTAACTTTGATGTAGAAGCATATAACTATAATGACCAATACTTTGCATTTACTGCAGCAGCGTATAAACTAAATGAATTTTTCTTTAATCTTTTAGGGTTGAATAAATAATTCTCATACAATTCTCCATCTGGAGAGTTGTAACACTTCCTCTCTCTTCTCTTCTTTACTACCAAATCGAAATCATATAAGAGATATTATATATATAACAAATATAAGCTTATAGATATAGAAAAAATAGCTTCTAACGCCAATA